>SKEU01000256.1_pt1 | contig 42861 bp, 54 predicted proteins | sample 4819571 | NCBI WGS metagenome assembly SKEU01 (sample SAMN11008801, study PRJNA524170) | human gut metagenome | biome: Human fecal sample; material: Feces; isolation source: fecal sample from pouch patient p8, p16 | host: Homo sapiens | place: Israel: Tel-Aviv | collected 2015-06-23
GTTCAGCCAGCATCTCCTGCAGCTCACGGTAACTGATGCCGTATTTGCAGTACCAGCGTACGGCCCACAGAATGATGTCACGCTGAAAATGCCGGCCTTTGAATGGGTTCATGTGCAGCTCCATCAGCAAAAGGGGATGATAAGTTTATCACCACCGACTATTTGCAACAGTGCCAACGCCGGGTTATTCTTATTTGTCGCTTCTTTACTCGCCTTTATCGGCCTTCACTCAAGGATGTATTGTGGTTATGCGTTATATTCGCCTGTGTATTATCTCCCTGTTAGCCACCCTGCCGCTGGCGGTACACGCCAGCCCGCAGCCGCTTGAGCAAATTAAACAAAGCGAAAGCCAGCTGTCGGGCCGCGTAGGCATGATAGAAATGGATCTGGCCAGCGGCCGCACGCTGACCGCCTGGCGCGCCGATGAACGCTTTCCCATGATGAGCACCTTTAAAGTAGTGCTCTGCGGCGCAGTGCTGGCGCGGGTGGATGCCGGTGACGAACAGCTGGAGCGAAAGATCCACTATCGCCAGCAGGATCTGGTGGACTACTCGCCGGTCAGCGAAAAACACCTTGCCGACGGCATGACGGTCGGCGAACTCTGCGCCGCCGCCATTACCATGAGCGATAACAGCGCCGCCAATCTGCTGCTGGCCACCGTCGGCGGCCCCGCAGGATTGACTGCCTTTTTGCGCCAGATCGGCGACAACGTCACCCGCCTTGACCGCTGGGAAACGGAACTGAATGAGGCGCTTCCCGGCGACGCCCGCGACACCACTACCCCGGCCAGCATGGCCGCGACCCTGCGCAAGCTGCTGACCAGCCAGCGTCTGAGCGCCCGTTCGCAACGGCAGCTGCTGCAGTGGATGGTGGACGATCGGGTCGCCGGACCGTTGATCCGCTCCGTGCTGCCGGCGGGCTGGTTTATCGCCGATAAGACCGGAGCTAGCAAGCGGGGTGCGCGCGGGATTGTCGCCCTGCTTGGCCCGAATAACAAAGCAGAGCGCATTGTGGTGATTTATCTGCGGGATACGCCGGCGAGCATGGCCGAGCGAAATCAGCAAATCGCCGGGATCGGCGCGGCGCTGATCGAGCACTGGCAACGCTAAGCCGGCGGTGGCCGCGCGCGTTATCCGGCCCGCAGCACCTCGCAGGCGTGCCGGGCGATATGACTGGCGGCGGCATCGGAAAGATGCCGGTCGGTAATGATGGTGGTGAACCGGGTCAAAGGTAACGCCATAAACGTGGCCACCTGATTGTATTTCGAACTGTCGCACAGCAGGATGCTTCTCGCGCTGACCTGGCTGACGGTCTCCTTGACGGTAACCTTGTTCTCATCAGGGGTGAATATCCCGCGACTGTCCCAGCCGCTGGCGGAGATAAAGGCCGTATCGATAGCCAGGTGGCGTAACGTACGCGCCGCCGATTCGCCCACGCAGGAGCGGTTCTCCCGGCACAGAGTGCCGCCGGTGTGGATCACGCCGCACTGGCTGGCATCGATCAGCAGCTGGGTTATCTCAAAATCATTGGTGACCACCTGGAGATCGTTCCGGTCGAGGATCGCCCGCGCCAGCGCCAGGGTGGTAGTCCCGGCATCCAGATAGATGCAACTGTTTTTAGCGATATGACTCGCCGCCAGCGCGCCGATCGCCTGTTTCTCCTCACTCTGCAGCGTGCTTTTCACCAGATGACTGGGTTCCGCGGCCAGCCGGCTGACGGCGCGTACGCCGCCCGAGACGCTGACCAGCAGCCCCTGCTCCTCCAGTTTACTGACGTCCCGACGGATGGTCATATGGGACACGCCGAGGATCTCCGTCAGCTCGTTAATGCTTACCGCCCCACGCTGCTCCACCAGGGCTAAAATACGCTGATGTCGTTCTATTGGAATCACCGCTCTCCCCTTACCATTTTTTCACACCAGGCGTCACCACCCAGGCTACGGCCCTGGCGACACCCGGTGTTGTTATCGCGCTTTGCCGCTGTTTTTTACGCTATTTTAGGGCAAGAATCGCCGCTGTGCAGCCTCTTTCCGCCTGTGAATTTTTTATATTCATGTGGGTTATTCGTGATAACTCTCACATAAATTCACATGATAACGCTTTATTCTATCATTAAATCACATTAATTAACTAATGTTCACAAGGAGACCAGCATGGCTGCACACACTAACGTCTGCGTGATTGGACTGGGTTCAATGGGCATGGGCGCCGCCCGCGCCTGCCTGCAGGCGGGCCTGAACACCTGGGGCGTTGACATCAATCCCGACAACTGTCGCGCACTGCTGGCGGCGGGCGCCAAAGGCGCGGGCCCCAGCGCGGTGCCGTTCGCCGCGGAACTGGATGCAGTTGTGCTGCTGGTGGTCAATGCCGCCCAGGTGCGGGGGATCCTGTTCGGCGAGAGCGGCCTCGCCGCCCATCTGAAGCCGGGCACCGTCGTGATGGTGTCGTCCACCATCGCCTCCGCCGATGCTCAGGCCATTGCCGAGGCGCTGGCGGAGTACCAGCTATTGATGCTCGACGCGCCGGTATCGGGCGGCGCCGTGAAAGCGGCCGCCGGCGACATGACGGTGATGGCCTCCGGGAGCGATGCCGCCTTTGCCCGACTCGCGCCGGTGCTGGACGCCGTGGCCGGCAAAGTCTACCGCATCGGGAGCGACATTGGTCTTGGCTCGACGGTAAAAATTATCCATCAGCTGCTGGCCGGGGTGCACATCGCCGTTGCCGCCGAAGCGATGGCGCTTGCCGCCCGCGCCGGGATCCCACTGGAGACGATGTATGACGTGGTCACCCACGCGGCGGGTAATTCCTGGATGTTTGAGAATCGCATGCAGCACGTCCTGGATGGCGATTACTCGCCAAAATCCGCTGTCGATATTTTTGTCAAAGATCTCGGGCTGGTGAATGACACTGCCCGGGCGCTGACCTTCCCGCTGCCGCTCGCTACCACCGCGCTGAATATGTTCACCTCCGCCAGTAATGCCGGATTCGGTCGGGAAGATGACAGCGCGGTGATCAAGATTTTCAACGGCATCACCCTGCCGGGCCATAAACAGTGAGGAGAGACAACATGCAGCTTGGTGTCATTGCCGATGACTTCACCGGCGCCACGGATATTGCCAGCTTCCTCGTGCGCAACGGCATGCCGACGGTGCAACTGAATGGCGTGCCGACCCGCGATATTCCGCTGACCAGCGAGGCGGTGGTCATCAGCCTGAAAACCCGCTCCTGCCCGGCGGAAATGGCCGTCAGCCAGTCGCTGGCGGCCCTGCGCTGGCTGCAGGCCCAGGGCTGTCAGCAGTTTTATTTCAAGTACTGTTCCACTTTCGACAGCACCGCGCAGGGCAACATTGGCCCGGTGCTGGATGCCCTGCTGGCCGAGCTGGGTGAGACGCGGACGGTGATTTCCCCGGCGCTGCCGGTTAACGGCCGCACGGTCTATCAGGGATATCTGTTCGTCGGCGAGCAACTGCTGAATGAGTCCGGGATGCGCCACCATCCGGTGACGCCGATGGAGGATGCGCACCTGGGCCGCTTAATTGAGCGCCAGGGGCGCGGAAAAGCCGCGCTGATTGCCTGGCCGATTGTCGCCCGGTCGCCGCCGCGCTGGCGGCAGTCAACGATCCGGCGGTGCGCTATGTGGTGCTCGACGCCCTCAGCGAACAGGATCTGCTCACCCAGGGCGTGGCGCTGCGGGAGATGAAGCTGGTCTCCGGCGGTTCCGGCCTCGCCATCGGCCTCGCCCGCGACTGGGCGCAGCGCCATGGCGCCAGGGGGGAAAGCGCTCAGGCCGGCATGCCGCTGGCCGGTCCGGCGGTGGTGCTCTCGGGCTCCTGCTCGGTGATGACCAACAGCCAGGTGGCGGCCTATCGTCAACAGGCCCCCGCCCGCGCCGTCGACTTAAGCGCCTGCTTTACCGATCTGGAGAGCTACGTCAGGACGCTGACTGACTGGGTGGACGCGCAGCGCGATGCGCCGCTGGCGCCGATGATCTATGCCACCACCGAGCCGCAAACGCTGCAGCGGATCCAGGCGCAGTATGGCGACAAGGCCAGCAGCGAACGGGTGGAACAGCTGTTTGCCGCTCTTGCCGCCGCCCTGAAGGCGAACGGATTTACCCGCTTTATTGTGGCCGGAGGGGAAACGTCGAGCATTGTGGCGCAGACCCTGGGGGTTGAGGCGTTCCATATTGGGGTTCTAGGGATTTTCCGTCCAAAAACGACAAAGTGCTCTGGAGGCCGCGCCGTCCGTGGCCTCCAGAGGGGTATTACTTTTCGCTGACGGGTAAATATCCCTCGATTGAGCGCATAAGCTCCTCCAGATCTGGCAATTTTTCGCTCAATTCGAAGTGGTAAGTCCCCTTGAGGTTAATGTTGTGCCAGGCCACAGGGGATGCCTGTTTGACGATATCTATTCTCTTGGTATCTCCTTGGTATTCGAAGCTGGTCAACAGCTGGCTGAGTATCCTGGAGTTGAAGTAAACGATGGCATTGGTGACCAGGCGAGCGCACTCATTCCATAGCTGGATTTCTTCGTCTGAACTGCCCCGGAACTGATCCCCATTGACGCTGCTCACGGCCCGACGCAGTTGGTGATAGGCCTCTCCCCGGTTCAGCGCGCGCTGAACATAGTTTCTTAAACTGGCATCATCGATGTAGCACAGTAGATAATTCGCTTTCACCAGGCGATTGTATTCCGTCAGGGCTTCCAGCAGCGGGTGATTGCGCTTGTACTCCGAGAGCTTTCTCACCAAGGTGGCTTGCGTTGTTTTCCGCTGCTTAAGTGATACTGCAATCCGTTGGATGGTATCCCAGTGCTGCGCAATACGATGGGTATTGATTGGCTTTTTTAAGCACAGCTGAATTCGGTGTTCTTTGTCTTCCTTGACATCAAACATGTCATTGATCACTTTGCCAACCTGGGCATAGCGTGGGGCAAACTGGTATCCGAACAGATCCAGTAACGCGAAGTTCACATGGTTCACCCCATGGGTATCGGTTGAGAGCACATCCGGAATGATGTCTGACGTATTGCTCATCAACAAATCAAAGATGTAGTGCGATTCATGTTCGTTGGCGCCGATCACTCTGGCGTTGATCGCAGCGTGATTGGCGATCAAGGTCATGGCAGAAACACCTTTTTGAGTGCCAAAGTACTTCGACGAATAACGGGTTTTGAAGGTCTCGCGCCGGGCTTCGAACTTTTGACCATCGGCACTGGCGTGGATCACATCTTCCTGGATGTTGTAGTACCGGAAGATGGGTAGCTTGGCTGTCGCGTTATTGATGTTGTCGTTAGCAGCATTCAATGTTTCCAGGCGAAGATAGTTCGCCTGGATAGTGCTGAGCTGATCATAGGTACGATCAGAGATCTGTGCCATGCCGTAAATGCCTTGATTGGTTGCATTGCCGACCAGAATTGCCAACAGGTCATATTCATGGGAACGGCTTCTGGATTGGGAACCCAGCACATGAGCGAAGCAGTCAATGAAACCGGTGTCACGATCAACCATGCGCAGTACATCCGCAATCCCCGTTGTGGGAATTTGCTGGAAGAAGGGATTGTTGACCAGATGATGTTTGCTGGCCGAAGGCAGGCGCCAGAAGCGTTTACCCTGCGGATTACGCAAGATGATATTCCGGTTGTCTTCCTGTTCAAGATATTCGCCGACTTCGTACAAACGGGTATCCAATTCCATGGCCATCTGTTTGATCAGCTTTTCAGGCTCCTCCGCTAATTTTGTAAAATGGCTCTGTTGAAGCAGCGTATATTTGTTTTTTCGCCAATGTTCCCCGTCGATCAGGTCGGCGTCGAGTGCCCGGTATTTAGTGATATCAGGCAGCGTCAGCTGGCCATTCAGGCGATCAGGAATCTGTTGATAGAGGAACCACTCATAACGATCGATCAGGATATTCCCTTCACCATCCAGCAGGAATTCACGTGATTTTTTGGAAAGGAGTCTGGTGTCGGCAGTTTGCAACTGAGCGTCCTGGCCGTTGAGTTCGTTTTGTGTTTTCGCCAAGGCGGCCGCTAAGTGCTGGGTGCCGTCGCAGCCTTCGAAGCGCAGACATAGGAACAACTCTCGCAGCAAACCTTTCCGCAGACTTTCTTTCTCGTCGCAGTACTGCCACATGGCTTCATCGACCGATCGTCGCTGCTCGTTCAGGAAGAGACATACAGATTCCAGATCCCTTTTGGTCAGCAGGCTCAGTGCTTGCTGTCTTACTGTTGCAAACGGTAGTTGCAGATCAATGCTGTCATCAATGAACAGGTGCAGTACTTCAGCTGCCTTGCTGACATTTTTAGCTGCTTTTTGCCAATCCTTAAACACCGCTTCCTGCGCATAATCCTTTGCCTTCTGTTTGGTCTGTCTGACATGATGCACAAAGCCATCGGCAATACGTTCCAGCGCTTGCTGCCATCGCGTTTGAAGATAGCACAATAAATACAGCCATTGGCTGCCTACGGTTTGACGTTTCAGTTTGGCACCGTAGTAGTCGACTTTCTCTGCCAGGTGTTGCAGATTTTTCTGCGACAGTGATAGCGTGCTCAACAGCAGATCCACTTCCGGCATCCAATGCTGGATATGGCGATAGACAATCAGTTCTTTCTCCAACTCGGTTCCGGTGAAGTTACGAGCCGATTGTCGCAACTGTCGGAACGGCAGTGGACCTGTGCCGTTCACGAGCTCCGCCAGTGCTTGCTTAAGACCGCGTGACATTGCACGCTCAAGGTGCGCGGCCATGTGTTCCTGTTCGCTCCCACCACCTGACTGATGATCTTTTGCAGCGTGCTGTAGGCAGGGATTGCGATCTTCTGCCCCGAACAATATTCATTGGCCGCATCGAAGAGGTGCCTAGGCGCTGTCCAGGCTCTGGCTTGCTGGGATAAGTAATCTCTCAACGCCGCTCCATGGTCTTTGACATTCCAGCGCTGGTAGTTGCAGAGCTGGAAAACACGTTGGTAAATCCGTTCGTTCTCTTTTGGCGTGAGATTAAAGGGTCTACAGCCTGGGCCTGGTAGAACGGTTTGATAAACGTATTTGAGGTCCTGCTTGATCTGATGAAAGCCGGGATTCAGCACCACCGGCTTGGCTTTGAAATAGCCCAGCAGTACCACCAGCATGTAACGCTGGCCCCGATGACGGAGGCTTTTAGCGATCGCCAGTTCCTTATCGTTCAGCGAGAAAAAGAAGCGTTGGTCGGCGGAGGTGAAAGCGGGGGGTCCATATAACTCATCTTGTTCTGCCTCGGACAAGATTTGGACACGTTCTTCGAATGCCATGGATTTAGCCCAAAAAGACTAAATCTTACTCAAACAGAGCCCAAATAGGGATCTCGAAAAAAGTAATACCCCTCTGGAGGCCACAGACGGCGGGGCCTCCAGAGCACTTTGTCGTTTTTGGACGGAAAATCCCTAGAACCCCTCAGTGGGACGAAATGATCCGGACCGCTGGCTCCCTGAAGCTGGGCAAAGTACAGGTTTCAGTGCTGGTCCGTTCATTGCTGAAAAGTGAACGTCCTTCCGGACTGACTCAGGCAATCATTGAAGTGGGGCGCATCAACAAAACGCTGTATCTGCTTAATTATATTGATGATGAAGATTACCGCCGGCGCATTCTGACCCAGCTTAATCGGGGAGAAAGTCGCCATGCCGTTGCCAGAGCCATCTGTCACGGTCAAAAAGGTGAGATAAGAAAACGATATACCGACGGTCAGGAAGATCAACTGGGCACACTGGGGCTGGTCACTAACGCCGTCGTGTTATGGAACACTATTTATATGCAGGCAGCCCTGGATCATCTCCGGGCGCAGGGTGAAACACTGAATGATGAAGATATCGCACGCCTCTCCCCGCTTTGCCACGGACATATCAATATGCTCGGCCATTATTCCTTCACGCTGGCAGAACTGGTGACCAAAGGACATCTGAGACCATTAAAAGAGGCGTCAGAGGCAGAAAACGTTGCTTAACGTGAGTTTTCGTTCCACTGAGCGTCAGACCCCTGTTACCGATGCAAGAACAGGGGAGTTTCATGAAATGCCTGTTTAGGAGTGATTAAAGGTAACTTGTGCGCAGAAGGTCAGGTGTGTGGTGGTTAGTACAGACTAGTGAATGTTGTAACTAAACTATATTTTTATTAAAGGCCGGAGGTGGTGTTCCTCCGGCCTTAATTACGTTTCCGTGTTCATTAGTCGATGAACTGGCGGATCAGTTCCAGAATGGCAATCAGCGCGTTTGCAAGCGCCGCTACCGCCCTCAGAACGATGATTAACAGGTTAATCATCCGTTTTCTCCATAAATGGAGTAAAGACACCGTGGCTTGCTCTTACACTGCCTGTCACCACGGCTTCTCTTCGTCTTGTCAGTTGTAGAGAGTCTCACTCCTGCCAGAGCACAGATAACCAGCACCACCTGTATTACCTGTCAGGACTTTGAACCTGTTCATGCCGCATTTAGCGGAATGCAGGGAGAGACTCACCACAGAGCTAACCCTCTGATTATACGTTTATCTAACGTTCAGGCAAACCGTTAACGCACAGTCACTGCCCGTCATATTGCATAATCAGGCTTCACGGATTATCATACTATTGTCAGTTGTAGAGAGTTTCCCTTCCGGGCTGAGTTACCAGCTCGCACCGGAACCGTAAAAAAGCCGACCTCACCAGTCGGTTTTTTTACGTCTGCGGTTTCCCGCTTCGTTTAAATCTATTTTAAATGAATAAATTGTTCTGCGGCAAACCCAACAACATAAGGACGTTAGGGTTGATGGTTGCCGAAATCGCGGTGCGTTACGTGAATTCTGAGGTTTTGCGAGGGGGATTGGGCGCGAGAATTTACGAGAGAGCGCCGGAACAATGCCGGGATCACAAACCATCACCCGTGAAAGAAATCTTCCGGCATTGCCCGGTCAGGTAGTATGACATTCATTGTCAACGGCCATCAATTTATAAGCTGCTTTGCACTTCATAAAAGATCACCACCAGGGCTGCTAAAACAGTACCGATAGCCAGCACGTTAAAAAGTACGTCCTTCATCTTTACGAACGACATACTGATTTGCGTCCTTTCCCTTTTGTCAGCCTTCTCTATCATCCAGCGTTGGTATGAATCACTGTTACTTTTTCTGTCCATGTTCCCCCCAATTCATCAATGAGCACCAGGCGGCCACCAGGCTTCTTGCCAACAAAGTAACGGCCTCGCGGCAGACGTTCGCCAGTCTTCAGCCGTTCGATCCAGTCCTGAAATGCAGGGCGCGGTTTATAGCTGTAGCGGCCAAAATCAGCTAAAGACTGCGTGACCATGACTGTTTGGCAGCCATGCTTTCTCATATCACGAAACGTATTTTCCAGTGCAGCCAGTGTATTCATTTGCACGTTCTCTCTGCTTTTCCCATGAAGATATTAACGACACTCAAAACTAACACCGTTGGCATGATCACGGCAGCATAGCCGACAGCAACGGCCTGATATATGGTCAATGAGTAGTCGGGCTGTTTATACAATACGACTGAAAAAATGCTCCCCAAACAAGCAAGCAGAGTTAAAAACAAGTAATCGACAAATCTGTTTTTATAGATAACCCATGCAACGATGCAGGGATATGACACCAGGCACAGGATAATCGCATTTGTGGTATGCACGTTTCGCTCCTTGTTATTTAAGGGTTGTCAGCCAGATCAAACAGATTGTTCAGGCTGGAACGGAATTGTTTTACCGATGATACCAGCTCCTGACTCCGCGCTTTTTCCTGCGCCAGTTCACGCCGTAGCTGCGCCATCTCGTCTCTGTTACGCTGAAGCTCAAGGATAGCCGTCATAAAGGTTTTGCTGGCTGATGCCTGTCCGGTCGCTTCCTGCGCCTTTTTAATGGCCTGATCTTCGTCGTCATTCGTTCTGATTGTGTAATGCCCCATGATACCCCTCTTTTGCTGTCATTTTTGCGCTGCCGGCGCGAACCCGGGAAGAAACTTTGCTGGCAAAAAACACTGGCCAACAGATGTGACCGGGAAAATTTGCTGGCAATTAATTTTCGATGAAAGCCAGCTCGCAATCGCCGCATTCAATATTCAGTCCGGCTTTGCCCCACACGGCAGCGCCACACCCGCGACACTGATATTTAACTTTATTTCGTTTTGGCTTGTCCTCAAATGCTGCAACTGACAAATCATTGTCATTGCTCCCGGCCATATCATCTGAATGGCTCCCGTTCTGCGGTGACACTGACGGCAGCAGAGCCATAGAAAGCACCGCTTCTATATCAATCCCGGCCTCAGCATTTTGATGCGCCAGAGCAAGCGTTTCGCGCCATTGCTCTATTACGGCGGTCATATCTTTTTGTTGTTCGACCTGGACAGGGAAGCGATCAAACCAGCTCAAAGCAAATTGCCCCTGGAACAGTTCCAGTGTGACGCGCTGGAAGCGGCCACCAGGGATCGGATAGTCATTAATCTTCTGGCCGACTTTCGCACCACCAGGTCTCCCGGTGGAGGAGGGCATAAGTCCGATACTTTCCATTTTTGCCGCCCACTGCGCATTGTGGTACGTCTTACGCGACGGGTTGCCGTAGTGGTACTGCCACATATGGCACTGCTCATGAACCAGCGTTTGCATGACTTCAATAAGCGGGTACACCGGGAAGTATTCAGGATTGAGGGCGATTTCATCAATCATCCTGCCGCTGCCGTCAGCAGCAACAAAGCGCCTGTAACTGAAATAGCCCATTGTGTTCTTGCCGCGCTGGAACGTAATCAGACAGTCAGGGAGTTCGCCGTCAAAAAGGCGCTGGTTATAGAAATCAAACGCCTGTTGTAGCTCGCTGTAAGCGCGTTCCGTGGCTCTTGTCATGCTGAAGTTCGCTTAGCGGCGTTCCGATATTCCTGTAACTCTGCAACAATAGCAGGGAACACATCAGCGCAACGCTGTGCCAGCTTAACCGCCTTTGAACAAACGCCCATACCATGTGCTCTTTTGAGCGCCTCCAACAAATCTGCCAGTTCCTCGTCAGTGATTTTTTCAGTCATCTATTAAGCTTCTCCATTATCTGTATCGTACGATACAGATAATATAAACCACACCTTTGATAGCGGCAATCTTTTTTGCTGGCAATTTCACGCCCAGGGCGGGCATCGAGCGGGTAATATTGCTGGCAAAAATCAACGGCCAAACCGGCTGCAGGAAACTGGTTTGCTGGCAAGCGTGATTTACTGCTGGGCTTGACACCTTGCCATTGTATGACGCTTGTTTTAGTGTCAAATGAACAACCAGCGCGAGAAGAATATAGGAAGCAAAAGCAATGGATATCAAACCTAACTCAGTGATCCACCTGGAGCCAGGCGAAACATTACCCGGCTATACCAATCTGAAACCCGTACCTGATAAGTATTTCGATGAGTTAAAGGCACTCATAAATAAACTCAATACTCAATCCGGTAATATTTACCTCAAGTTAAAACAGATGTACGCCTTTTTGGATCGTTTTAACAAAGAATTTGTGAGCACGTTTACCTCCTGTCAAAAGGGGTGCTCTTCGTGCTGTAAAATGGATGTTCATTTAACCGCGCTTGAGGCAACACATATTGCACAAGCAAGTAAACTTACTGCCAGAGACAACCCGCTTACGACCGGGCATGAGTCAAAATGTCCGTTTTTGTCTGAGAAGGGAACATGCTCAATCTACAATTACCGCCCGCTGTTATGCAGGACATATCATGTACTCACTCCGCCGGAGATGTGTAATGACCTGGATGCACAAGTCATGCAGTATGGTTCTCAAAGCGCGAACATGGGAAATCACATCTACAAAACAATAGCAGAGTGGATCTATTTTCAGACGTATCACTGCACTGGTAAGTTAGAAACCAAAGATATCAGAGACTACTTCCCTTATCCCCGCGAAGATATCCAAAGATTTCTTCACCATAACCCCCCGCGCCCTTTTTGCTAAAAAAAAGCCTCTGACGCAGTGTCAGAGGCTTGTTAGATTACTGTTCGTCACCAGCAGTGCTGGAAGCATCTTTTTTGATGAGAAACTCATCAAGAGAACGGCCAGCTTTTAACGCTTCGTCGATTGGTTTTGGTGTCCGGCCACGACCAGACCAGTATTTCGTTTCGCCGTTTTCATCAAACTGATATTTAGGCGGCGCTTTTGGCAACGTCTTTTTGCGTGTTTTTTGCGCATCTTCGGACAGGCCAAGCAGTTCTTCCGGTGAAAAACCTTCTCCGGCAATCAACTGGAGCAGTTCCTGGCGCTTTCTTTCGCGCTCTGCGCGTTCTGCTGCCTCACGCTCTGCTTCTTCACGACGTTCTTCGATCACGGCGTTAAGCTTTTCCTGCATTTCCAGCAGTTGTTCAAAGCTGGTTTCTCGCGCAAAAACACGAACAGAGCGAATATTCAGGAGTAGCTTTTTTGTTGCGTCAAACGTTTCATTTTCACTCATCGAGTTAATCCTTATTTTTTACTGAACTGAAACCCAAGTTTACCCGTAGTTTTATCCTGCAAAACAATTGCAGCGTCAAACTTTTTCCCGGTTTTATTACTGGTAAAGCCTTTAATCTCTCCGGTTTTACCTTTTTTGATTAATGTCTCAACCTGATTTTGTGTCAGTTTTTTTCCTGACACTTCAGACCAGATTTTAAACTCGCACCCGGAACAGAAAAAGCCTTTAGGCCGGATAATAATTTCTTTACTGCATGAAGGGCAGGGGGCTTCGAGCCGGGACATGGAACCTTCTGATCTGGATTTTGCTTCCATATCCGGTTTGCCGTCTTTGTCCGGGAATGTTGTCTTGCATTCAGGGTAGCAGGAGCATCCCCAGAAAAAGCCATTTTGCCCCTTACGCTTACGCAGGAAACCGTTGTTACAAACCGGGCAGGGCGTGGCATTTGAAGAAATCGAAATTCCGTTCCTGTCCAGCTCGTCGATTAACCCCTGGACGTACTCATCATTTTCCTTAATAAACTCCTCAACTGTCAGCTCTCCGGCTTTGATCTGAGACTGCTTTTCAGCCCACAGAGCGGAGATATCCGGTTTAGTGATTTCAGGAGGCAGTGCAGCGCAAAACTCCTGGCCTTGTTTTGTGGTTTTCCATACCAGCTCCGAATACCCCTTTTCTTTTTCGATGGAGATAAGCCCGGTATTTGCCGCCAGTTTCTCAAGAATACCCGCGCGGGTGGCTTCCGTTCCGATACTGCCACGATCACTGCTGCCCTCGTCTTTCGCTTCCAGCGCCTTTCTGAGAGCCGGATCATCAATGAATTTTGCCGCACTCGTCATGGCGGCCAGTAACGTTGACTCTGTGAAATAGCGAGGTGGTGTAGTCTTTTTCTTGTCCACGTCTGCCGATTCACACAGGCCGCTGTCATTAAATTTCAGCAATGAAAGGTCAAAACCGTCCGTTCCGGCATCTTCGGTTTCGTCCTCGTCATCACTATCCTTACCCAGCGCTTCCCAGCCCTTTTGTACCAGAACGCTCTGTGTGGCCGTAAAGGTATCCCCCTTAATATCAAAGTGGATTTTCGTCTTGTTGCGGATCGCATCCGGGTAGAACAGCCCGATAAAGTAGACGGACACCAGGTTATAAACGTTCCGCTCTTTTTCATTAAGCTGAATACCGGCTCCGCTTTTTGTCGTCGGGATGATGGCGTGGTGCGCCTCAATCTTACTGGCATTAAAGGCTTTGTGTTTCTGGCCTTTATCCATATCTACGATCGCAGACGCCAGTTCGGGTACGGTGGCCGCTATAGCAGTGGCAATATCTCCGGCCTGGTAATAATGCTCATCTGAAAGATAGCGATTGTCAGAACGTGGATAGGTCAGAAGCTTGTGAGTTTCATACAGCCCCTGCATCACATCGAGCGTATCTTTTGCAGAATAACCAAATCGCTTTGCGCAGAGCTGCTGAAGCGTGGAAAGGTTAAGCGGAAGCGGAGGCTTGCTATTTTCCGGCTTTGTCGTCGCGATAGTAACAATAGCATCCTTACCCGTAACACGTCCGGCAATATGCGCGGCCTGAGCTTCGGAGATCAGGCGTTTTTTCTCGTCTATCTGATCGTCGTCTGTTGTCTGATATTTCGCCTTAATCTGATGCCCGTTCATCGACAGACTGGCGAATACATCGTAATAAAAGCTTTCTGTGTGATTCTGGTTCGCCAGCGTGCGCATGTTCACCAGACCAAGAACGGCACTTTGTACCCGGCCAACGTTCAGAACGCCGTCATAGCCCTTCTCACGGCCTTTTAATGTACATCCCCGCGTCATGTTATAGCCAAAACCCTGATCGCACAGGGAACGCGCCAGGGCGCTTAACGTCATACCGCGAAATTTATCGTTAGGTTGTAAATTCGACAGTGATTTTTGCACTGGCGCAAGGTTGAGGTCGGCAACAAGCAGTCGCTGGACGGGTTTCTTGTTTCCGGCATAACCCAGAATCTCATCAACCAGCAAACATCCTTCATCATCGGGGTCGCCTGAATGAACGATGCTGTCGGCTTTATCGATAAGAGACAAAATAATGCGGGTCTGTGCTTCTGATTCAGGCTTGATTTTATATTTTGGCGGATAAACCGCTTTAATGGGTAAATCACTATAACGCCAGTTGGAATATTTGTCGTCATAATCCTGTGGGTCGTAAAGCTCCAGCATATGACCATAACACCAGGTAACGACATCAGAACCGTGTTCAAAATAGCCGTTTTTCTTTTCTGTATTGGGATTTCCGCCCAGTCCTTCAAAAATAGCCTTTGCTAAAGACGGTTTTTCTGCAATAAAAAGTCTCATTAATCAATCCTCAAGGTAACTTGAATAGTCAGGCTGCGCACCATTCTTTTTAAAGATTTCTTCCCTTTCCTCTATGTCTTCTTCTGCCTCCTGCACACTAAGGTCAAGGGTTCCTTTCAAAAAGGCACGCGCATTCTTGATTACATCTACTGTTAATTCGTTTTTTGTTCCGCGAATCATGCCAATAGCAATATTTATTATCTCCTTTATTTCAGCAGGAGTCGTTCTGTCCAGCACCGCGCCAAGTTCTTTAAGGTCAATATTTATATCGTCTGGTAAGTACATTTTGGCACAAGCGGCAGCGGCTTTAGTCCGAAAAGCACCTACAGATATGATTCTGTCAATTCTGCCAGGGCGTTTTCTGATGCGCGGATCAATCCGGTTAGGATAGTTCGTTGAAAAAATAACATATGTCCCGGCAAGATTTCGCGGTGTATCAGCCCCATCAAGAAAACTTAACGTTCCGGCATCAGCCCGATAAAGTTCATCAACCTCTTCAGCTATTATGATAACGGGTATTTTCTTTTGAGCTGCGGCATAGCAAACATCTTTAAAGTAATCATCAGCATAAACAAATACATATTTATCCTGATATTTTGCCCCCAAAGCTTTTGCGATAGTCGTTTTCCCTGTGCCCGGAGGACCAGTAAAAAGCACTTTTCGCATTCCTGACTGACCATAACGGGTGTAGAAATCAATATCCGAAAAGAACTGATTAAAGTCATTCTCCAGCTCATTAAACTTTGGATGAACAGAAAAACGTAAAGCGTTTTCTATTTCTTCCTTCCTTGCCTTACCGTGATAATAAACGCCGTCGTAACACCCGATTTTCCAGATACCTTTACGGGGTAAAGAGCGGTTTAATTTAGCGCGTCCAGCTTCGCAAAGATTATGAAGCATCGACATACTTTTGGTTGTGCCAACTGCGTACTCCATTCTGACTTTAGAGTTAAGAATGAAGCGAATAATATGAACCACTTCATTTTGACCAAGATGAATCCGGTATGCTCCCGAACCATCTTTAAACATAAGCTTTTTAATCCTCCCGGCTTTAGCCATAACAGGGCTACTTCCCGTATGAACGACGGTTGAAGCAACGGGTTCGATATCAAGATTCGAATAAATTTTACGATTCTTTCTGTTTATAAAAATCTCTGCCACTTTAGGATAGTAATCACAATCCTTTACGACAGTACCAAAATTATCTTCACCGTAATATTCTTTATGGAGCCGTAAAGCCTGCTCTACCAGAGTTAATTTACCCATATGCGCACCATGTATATTAAAAACCGTGACGTTGCCTGAAGATTTTCTTCAGGCAGAGGAGGGGTTGGACAAGCGAAGCGCGTCAGTTTTGTTTATGACGCCACTCCCACGGAGGAACGGGATTACTGTCAGCCCACAGGCCGCGCTTCTGTGTCTGAGCTTCCCGTTGCAGAGCCGGTAATGAGTTATCGGTGTTGTACCTGTCATAAACCCATGCAGCCCCTTTTAGCACTTGCTGGCGGTTAGCCTCAGTGCCGTTCGCTGTCACCACTCGTCCCAGGACTCGCCCGTAGCGATCTGTTTGCGTATAAGAGACGGTAACTGATTGCCCTGCCAGCAGGGCTTTAAGTTGATTGGTTGACCAGCGACCAAAGGGTTGTTTTTTTTCCGGTGCATCGATATTTATCAATCGGACTCGAATCGGAACTTCATACACAACAATTTTCGCGGGTAGTGTTTTAACTTCGATGGTATCTCCATCGAGAACGCGAATAACTTTCCCCTGAATCTGAGCAGCACACAATGTAGCTGGCAACAGGGCAACAGCAAAGGAAAGAACATTAAAAAAATGTCTCATTGCTTTCTTCCCTCCCATATTGCTGAGAGTCTTTTAAAAATGGATAAAACGACGACTAAAGCCACTGCGATAACAGCCAACGAAGGAAGTACATAGCTGTATAACTCAACCATGAAATTAATAAACTCAATGAGCGATTGCGGCTTTAAGGAAGCATCCCACAAAACGATAACAAAACGATAAAGCCCATAGACAATTGCCGGAAACCAGACCATAAACAACAAAATTTCAGTAAAAACAGAAGCGACCGATTTGACACTATCGATAATTTCAATTCCGGCAATTCTCACACTTCTTGCATCAGGTACGTTAATAATTTTCATCCTCCCACCCCTGTAAAAAATGTTCGCAAGTTCCAGTCTCAAACCTGAAACTTGCGTATTCACATCAGAATTAAATCAAACAGAATTAAAAGTTTTTCAATCGGCCAAAGCTTGAAATAATTTTACTTACTGTACCTGCATCAGCCGCAGGACATTCATTTAGTTTTTTCTTTCTGGCATCTGCCGTGTGATCGGGTAAAAAACCATGTTTATTCTTTTTCCTGATTGACATAAAACTTTTATACATCGGGTCACATTCTGCCGGACTACTTCCGTCAAGTTTTCCGGCAAGGCATAACACCATTGCACATGGATCGTTCGGGTCGGCCTTTTCCTCAGCATGAGCAGTTCCGGCAGCGAACGCACAAAGCAGCACTGCCGTGGTTACGGTCTTTTTCATATACACCTCATGGATAACGGGCAACTAACGCCCTGCGGTTGTTCAACCCCGGCTCAATAAAATTACAAGAATTTTATTAATCCGGCGTTATCGTGATAAATAAACACTGGTAGTCCGGCAAGAAAAACAGTTCATTTTATAACGATACTGTATGACACCGTTTGCACCGTTCGCCCTCAACCAGTTTTTAGCTGTGAAAAAGTCTGTTCCGTTACTGGTTTCAACAATCACTGAATCAGAATGTGCAACAGAATAAAAAACAGCATCATCGTAAAGGCGGTTTTCAGGCCTGAAATTATGGATAACCTTAACCCACGATGAATTAACCTTGTCTGATTTAATAACTGAGTATGTCGGTTGCCAGTCCATTAATTGTGTATTCACCGTTTCAGGATTCTGTTCCCAGTCAACCTGTGGTGGTTCAGGCGGAGAGGAACAGGCAGAGAGAAAAAGGACACTGACCATTAACATTTTTTTCATAGTAAAACCTCTGACTCCAGCTCACCGACGGAGAGCATTTTTTCTTTAGAAGGATATTTAAGCCCTTTAACACCCAATACTTTTTTAGTCTTATTCAGAGAGGCGGTTAACTCGGTAAGTTTGGGGCTTACCATCATCAGCCTGTCCATAAAATACGGGTCGAGGAAGTAGAGGGCTTTCTCAGCTTTAACCGGGTTTTCACCTTTAAGAATGATAAATTCTTCTTTAAAATCCAGCGTTCCCAGCTCCTGCGGGAGCACAAGGGCGCGCTGCGCCTCACTTTCTGAACTGCTTTTCGACGTTGAGCGTCCGCTTGTCTTGCTTGAACCTGTCGATTTGGTGGTGATATAGCCCAGCTTTTCCGAAATCTTTTTAGCGTCATCTTCTTCACTGACAGCGTAGATAATCCGGCAGGGATGCGCACTCATCAGCGTTTTGGCACCTTCAACACCATAGATTTCATTAAGCTGACTGATATTCTGGTAAATCGTCAGAAGTTTGAGTTTAAACCCGGCAATATAACCCGAACCTTTTTTAATGATTGGCATGTAACCAATAGACGGAAACTCATCCAGGAACATCAGACAGTCATGTTTCAGTGTCGGGTCAAAGTCAGGGTTTTCTCGTAACGTGACTTCCACAACGAAGTTAAAGAACAGGTTGAGGAAGTCATAGGCCAGGGACATATCTTCAGCATTAACGCCAACATAAACAGTGATATCTTCCCGGCGCAACTGGCGAAGGTCGAAATCATTGCCGTCTGTACATTTGCGAACAGTCGGAAGATAAAACAGACTCATTTTCTTACGAAACGAACCATCAATACTCGAACGTTGTTCGTCTTCGGTTTCGTGATACTCCCTGATTTTGGTCAGGGCATCGCGCAGATGATACAGCGCGTTTTCATCAAGTCCTTTTGTTCCCTCCAGGTCTTCTCGCTTACTGAGTATCAGCTCCCGGTCGATGTTGCTGTACAAATCGACTACAGAACCAATTGAGAAAACAGGTTTAAGCCCGAACTCACCAAGCCAGGAGGGGTCGTAGTTAATAAAGAAATGAAGCAATTTTGCCAGCCCCGTCCAGTACTGCCCCGCGAGGTTATTAAAGTGTGCTTCCGCTCCGGTCAGACCGTAAGACGGGAACAGGATCTCAATCAGCTTCAGCAGGTCTTTAGCCCCGCTCTCTTCTTTTAAATCAATATAGAAAAGCGGGTTAAACTGATGCGTTTTACTGTTGAAAGGGTCAAGAAGATAGACCTTATTACCCAGCAGTTTTTCACGTACCTTACTGGTGATTTTCCACAGTTCCTGTTTTGGATCTAATGCAATCAGGGAATGTTTCCTGACCAGCAGGTTTGGAATACCTATTGCAGCCCCTTTACCTGCGCGGGTTCCTGCGCCAAGTGATACAAAATCTGGTGCGGTATACCACAGGTATTTACCTTTATATGCACCTACAAGAATATCAGTATCGTTTTCTTTCTCCCATTTCAGAAGTTTCGATTTTCTTAAATCATTATCACTGGCAAACTTCGCGTCACCATAAAGAGCAACATCCGTTTTATTCAGTTGCCAGATAATAAAAACAGGCACAATGAGAGACGAAACCATACCTGATAAAAGAGAGGGGATTGCGGTTAACCTGATATCTGTCCGTATATTACTCTCTGTTATTATCCGCCACAGCAGCATGGAATCAAAATTCTTCCATATATAAAGCGGCGTTTTTCCGTTCAGGAAGTAAACAGCAACTGAGCCAGTATAATACGTCACAAGACACATAACCAGACCGATAAAAGCCCACTGGCCTTTATCGGGTAGTTTCAGAGACATAATCACTCCTTCAGCTTTTCAAAGTATTCCTGAAAATGAATATCACGATAGTAAATACCCGATGCAAATCGGTTATCTTCCTCATCGATGTACTTAATACTCATAATCACATCGACGTTGCTTAACACCCTCCGCAATATAATGTTATAAGGCAAATTCTGACATTCAGGGTTCATATAGCACCGTTGAACCAGTCCAAGCACAGCATCTTCAGGGGTGCTCTCATGGACGGTTGTAAGGTTCCCTGCATGGCCGGAACTTGAGCCTTTGAGAAAATCCCAGGCTTCCGCGCCGCGAACCTCAGTCATGAGGATTCTGTCCGGGTTCATACGAAAACCAGAACGTAAAAGAGAAGCGGAACTGACAGTGCTACTTTCCCCTTCTGACGGGTAATACAATTTCACATGATTTTTGTGGAACCTGAACTTTGCTTCATCTGTATCTTCAATTGAAATACATCGTAAATGATGGGGTATGTACTGAAGACAGGCATTTGCAAAGGTGGTTTTACCCGCCCCCGTTCCGGCACAAAATACCATCGTTTTACCCTTAACCAGGCATTCAGGGACAAATTGTTCAAAACAATTATCTTTAAACATTGAAGATAATTCATCTTCTTTATCCCTGAATTTCCCCCCTTGATTTAGCCTTGAGTAAAACCCTTGTTTAACAAAGGTATCATGGTCGATAAACACACTGGACGGCTTACGGATTGTAATAGACACCGTTTCCCGTTCCGTTGCCGGGGGAATAACTATTTGTACACGCTCCCCTCCGGGGAGCGTAACAGAACGTAAGGGATATTCTGGCGTAACCGACCCACCATCATGATAATCAGAAATTGCCCCTGCAAATGACATACAATCTTTAAAATCCATTTTTAATTCATGCTGCTGCCATTTCCCACTCACTTTAACAAACAGTTCATCAGGCCGATTTACCGCGATTTCAGTTAAACCATCGACTTCATTAAGCCAGTGGTGGAAGTATTCATCTATTATTTCATAAACAATATGTCTGTTCTCTGCATCCTTCATAATTCACCTTTTCCTTTAAGATCTTCAATAAAACGCATGACTTCTTCGTAATTAAATCGATGCGTTTTGATTTGTTTCAGTGGTTTGGGGAAAGGAACGCCATTTATTGGTATGCCCTTACGAATATGATGGTATATTTCGCTTTCCCTTATTCCTAACAGCATTGAAAACTCTTTGATATCCAGCGTTATCAAATTACCTCCGGGTACCCACCATTTTTAATTTGTAGATGCTGGAGAAATCCAAATCCTGACCAACGATCAGAGTAATGATTTCCCCCTGGTTTTTATAAAGCGTTGGAGGGATATTTACGCTGTTTGCAAACGCTTCGCGTGCTATATCAGCAAAAGCCTGGCGACTGTTAGCTGTATAGTCGGTCTGATTGTCTTTATTACTTTTAGCCGCTCCACTTGCGGCCTGTGCCACATCGGGGATCATGCCAACCATCATCGCGCCCATAAAGCGATCTGCAAAATGTGTGTCAATCCAGCCTGAAGCCCCGGCCTCACCCAGCGCTCCCGCCGCCTGTGTATCAATCAGCGGAATATCAATGAAAGGTTCCTTACGTGTTCTAAGCTTCGTAGCAGCGATAAACACGGCTCCCTGACCATGATTGAACGTGCCCGTTTTATACATCAGATATGCGGCTGTTCCCTTTTCAATTAGCTTTACATTCCTGTTTGCACTGTATACGTCCTCATTAATCGTACAGACCAGCTTGCCAGCCAGATCAGAAATAAATCGTCTGTCCAGCGAGCACTTAATCGCGGTATTTTCAGGAATGAAAAGGTTAGGGTCATAAGGAACGCGCGTAATTTTAGAAAGCTGCGCGGGTTGCCCTGCATTAACAGGCTGAACCTCTGCCTGTTTGTCACTGCCGTCCCCCTCGTTCCTGGTATTGCTGGCCGTTGATGAGCTACCACCGGAATTTGAGGAAGCAGAGCTGCTCCCCCCATAGGCCACATCCAGCGCACGACTGAAGTTTTGTTGTACTTTTTCCGGTGGCGTTTCCGCTTTGCCGCTGCTTTCCTTCCGTTCTTCCGTCTTAGCCGGTTCTTCCCTGGTGTTGAATGGATCAACATCATCGCTGAGTCCTGTCGCGCGTTTTACTGAACCAGTAGATACCGCATTACTGGCAGGCTTATCATCACCGCTGGACATTGCACGAATAATCGACGGGATATAGTAGACAGACACCCCGGCGGCCAGCAGAAGGAAAGCGGCCACAATAATCACCAGCCCCTTACGCGATTTTTTAAGCTTCTCGATACCCAGGCGTTTTACTGATTTACCGTCATCTTCATCTCCCTTATCCGTTTTATCGTTTTGCTCAATTTCTTTCTGATGCCGTTCCCGTAGTGCCTGTTCAATTTCTACAGCGGTCGGGATTTTATTTTCCTGTTCGCTCACTGGATCACCTCTTTCTCAACGTTCGGGGAAACGGTATCTCCTGCCGGAAGACGGACTTTGCCAAAGCCCCGGTTTTCAACCCCAACAACCTGATTTCCCATACGCAAAACAAAGCGCTGGTCTACAGGAACACCAACAACGGTGAAACTACCGCTGTTTTTGACTACCGGGTTAGTCAGCGTTTCCTGTTCGCCGCTCATAACAAAGACGCTGGGGATTTTCTTCAGGGGGCTGAAGCCAAACCAGGTATAGCGGCCATCGTCATACGCATAATCCGGGCTGATTGACTGGCTGCCGTCAGCTACCCGCTTCCAGTAATCCCAGTTCTTGGGCGACTTCGCATTTTCAAGAGAACGGTTGATTGCCTGCTCCTCCTGCCGCTTGTTAAGAGCCTCAATCCGTTTCTTCTCGATTTCGGCTTGCTCCTTCCGGCGTTCCTGCGGGTACTGGTAATTAACAACAAACGCGATCTTATCCGGCTGCCGGAACGTTCGGGCGTTCAGCTCCATGCTGTAATTACGTTTTGTTGTGCGAACAAACAGGTTTGTTCGCCAGCGTTCCAGGTCGTTTTCAGGATCAAGGGCTACACTGACCACCTCTGAAGACTGGTTGCCATTGTCATCGGTACTGTTCTTCTGTACGGTCTGTTTGACGGGCTTCACTTCGAGATACACCAGGTTATCTTCTTTGTTCACTTCCCAGCCCTGGGGAAAGCCGGTTCTGGCACTGATGACCGTTTCATCCTCGTCAAATACCAGTGTGGTTGTATAGCCAACCGCACTGTTTATGACTGTCGTGTTTTGCGGGTTATAACTGACAATCTGATTACGGGGATCAAAACGGCTGGCTGCTGGCGTAACGGCTGCATGGCAGACGTGCGACACCAACAGAAGCGCCACAATTAGCGCTCCTTTATTCATTTTCATAGTTTTCACCCTTTCACTTCTTTATCGCGTACATAGCTCGTTACAACGAATTTAAGCGGGTTATTGTTTCGGTCACCCGATGCCATTTCGACCTGTGGTTCAATACGGTAGGTCAACCGGACGTTCCAGTATTCATAATCATCCTGGCCTGTCGCGACATTTCGAATGGTTAATTTAAACCGGATATATGCTCCCATATCCTTATCATCGCGCCGGGATGACGGACTGATAATCACGGACGGATTATCCTGAACAGATGCGGTTTTTTCCGCTTTATTATAAATAACCTTTGGTGACTGGTTGCCGTTGATTAAAGCGTTGTAATCCGTCGCCACATTCTCAGCGCTGTATAACAGAACATAATCATAATCATGCTGGAGACTGAAATAGTTATACCCTTCACGACGCTTCACATACTGAGTAATGAAGTATTTCGCCAGCGCTTCATTTTCAGAGAGGTTTTCTTTTTTAACAGAAGTCAGTCTTTCAGCAACGCCAGTGACACCATTAATAAGATAAGCTTCGACAACCGTACTCTTTAACGGTAGCGCTCCATTCAGTGCCAGCAGAGACAACACACCTACGGCAATTCCTGCAATACCACCGAATTTATAAATGCGGTTCATTTTCTCCTGCATCAATACATTTTTCTCTTCAAAAGTAGTTGAAGAGTCTGTTACTTCTTTTTTCTTGTTAAAACCGGGAAGTTTTAATCCTGAGAGTTTAAACCCCATTGCGCATTACCTCTGCTGAATTAACAGGTTCGCTTTTTCCGGATACCGGAGGTTGTTTATGTGACGCCTGGCATCCGACAAGGCAAAGCGTCACGATAGCCGTGATAAGTAGTTTCATAATGTGAGAACCTAAATAGAGGAGTGAATATTTACTGCGGAATACTCAGAGTTGACAGATTTAAATAATAAATCGGTTAACCTCCATATTTCTTTTTCGCCGCATCTATCGCAGCCTGGCGAAGCCTCTTAGCGCCAATATTAACGCCCTGCCCGGTCAGATTCCCCAACTTACCGGATACACCAGGAGACTGGTTGAACCCTCCATCCTGACGGCGAACGCCTTTCCATGCGCCAATCCCTGCATTTTTACCCATACCAAGCAGATTACGCCCCATACGGGAAGCGCCGAACACGCCAGCACCAATCCCCATTGCGGCTGCCCCTTGCATCGCGCCTTCAACACCTACCCCTGCGAGCTGGGAAGCATAGGTTTTGGCTTGCCAGATAATCCAGGCCATAAATGCACCTGCAACCCCGGCCTGAGCACCTGTTGATATCAGATTTAATTCATCTGCGTTAGCTATCGAGATTGTCAGAATGCCATTAAGGAACGTCATTCCCGCTTTAATTGCCAGTCCACAAAACAAGAATATGAAGCATGAGCTAAATATTAACTGAAGCCAGCTATTAAACATCTGCCTTAAAAAACCAAATGAAAGACAAATAATAAACAACGGCGCGGTAATAGTAAGTATCTTAATAGTAACTTCGGCGGCGAGATAAACTATTGAAGTTAGCAATAATGCAATTATCCCTCCAGCATATGTTAATAAAGATGCGATTGCCCCATCTGTTTTCACATACTTCGAAGTATCTTTGGACATAAGATATGCAGCTACCTGCTGAACTTTCTCCCAAAGCTCGTCAACCCATTTCCAAGGATCACCTCCTGCAAATGTTTCCTTCAGCCCATCAATGGCCTGAGTTGCACTATCTAACCACCCCCCCATATTTTTGACAAAAACAAGAATTAACCAGAATCGACATAGATTCCATAAAAAATCCTGCACTGCGGTTTTTTGCTTCCCAACTATTGTGGTATAAGCATACCACAATATATAAATGGAAATACCATACTTACCCAACTGAGACGCTATTGAAGAAAAGTTATCTAACTGACCAGTCAAAGACTGGTCAAGAGTTTTAACAATAACGTCATGAGCGGCCTGGAAATACCTAGAAGTTGCCATAGTGGCTCCTTTTAACTTCCATCTTTACCCAATACATTTTTGAATGCATCTTTATAGTCAACATGCTTAGGATGTAATTGCTTATACCTAAACAAACCTTCCTTAGCGTTTTTACAATTTTCGCTATCACTCCCAGACTTTTTGCATTCAGCTACTTTTTTCGTTGCATCGTCTACGTGAGACTGCCACCAGTCTACAGATTTAACCTCTTCACACCCGGTAAGAAAGAATGTAAGCCCCAACGCCGCAACTAATCCATATTTTTTCAAAATGCCCCCTCAGTTCATTTCATAACTCTGCTGCTCAAATGCTGCCTTATAATCAACAACTGGAGTTTCTTTATTAACAGCCCCTAATTGTTTCTCCTGGAAAGCAGCCTGTAACATTTTCTCCTTGTATTCTGCAAGATCGCGCTGCTTATCGCGATACATTTCATACTGAAATTTGAGCTTGTTAAATTTCAGGCTTGCCAGAGATACAGCGTTTGTCGCGTCCTGCGTGGCTTTCGTGTCCTGGGCGTTCTTCACCTGGTCGATAAGGTCGGCCATTTCCTGATTATCTTCACGCAGTTTACTTTCCAGCTTATTGCCGTACTCGATCCCCGCCAGTTGGGACAGGAACGAGGCTTCACAGCCCCGCACCAGGTCGCCCGTATATCCCAGCCCCTTACAGGTGTTTGTCACCTTATAATCGGCCAGTAGTGATCTGGCTTGCTCAGACAGGGTGGCTTCCGGGTTCTTAATGTAATCATCAATGAAGGAGTTCCCCTGGTCGTAAATATTCTCCAGCTCCTTACTGACAGATTGCGCAGACTGCACCAGTCCCTGAACATCACGAATGCCCGTTTTGGTCAGCAGCTCCTGCTTATAGGCATTAATCTGTTTCTGGTAGTGGTTCACGGTGTCCTGCCACTGTTTGAGGCGTTCTGTCCAGCGCTGCGCTTCGACAGCCCATTCAGGGTTTGCATCAATGGCAACGGGAACACCAGCCTGAGCACCAGAAATAACCGTAACAGAGGCGATAAGTGCCGCAACGATATGCTTTTTCATAGGGATTCCTTAAATCAGGTTTGCACGTTCCAGATAGGTATCAAGCCACTCTTCCGGCTTCATACCCTCTTTCCAGATTTCATCGAACAGTTCAAGCTGGGGTTTCGATGCGCTGAGAACCGGTAGGTAATACGCCGCTTTTCCCAAATCCAGTCTTGCGAAAGCCGCAAAATCATCACTTTCCCCCTTCCTCTGTGGGTTTTTGACGACCAGGAACTGACGAGATAACGGGTCAATGGCTTTAATTTTGTCAAAATAAAGTTCTCTCACTTCCAACTCGTCTACGTACTCACTACGTTTCGCTTTGGGGTTCGCCAGATAAATATGTGTTGCGCACTGCTCACGAACGGCAGCCGCGATAGGTGATTTAATTAGTTCATCCGGCGATTGTGTCGCTACGACAAGCACCATATCCAGCTTACGCGCGGTTTTGAGTTTGTTATAAACAAAATCTCTGAACGCTTCGTTGTTAATCCATTGCCAGAACTCATCCATGTAGATAAGGAGTCGGCGGCCATCAGCCAGCATGGTGACACGGTAGATGAGATAGAATGAAGCGGCGCTGGAAAGTACTTTGTTATCCAGAAACTCCGTTCCGTCTATACCGAAAACGTCCAGGTTGTCCACATCAAACGTATCGTCCGGGTTATCAAACACCCAGCCAAATTCCCCTCCCTGCACCCAGGCATTCAGGCGTGCTTTAAGCCCATGCCGCCGGGTTTCAGTATCATCAGGCTCCAGAATGAGTGGTCGCAACTTACTGATCGGATAAGAGCGGTTTGACCTCTGCATCAGGCGCTCAACGGCATCAGAAATCAGGCGGTTCTGGTAATCATCAAGCGGCTCACTGTTAAGCGTACAAAGTAGCCTCACCAGGTCTTTCATAAAGGAAATATTTCGTTTGGTTGGTGGCAAAGCCGCAGGGTTCCAGCCAGTCGGCTCTCCTTCTTTCACCCGAAAGTAAGCACCTCCCATTGAACGTATACCGGGTTCCGCTGCCCGATCTTTGTCGAAAAATACTGTAGTTAACTTCTTTAATTTCCTCTCAGGTGGAAAAGACTCCGGCGTTCCGAACTGCTGGGCGGCGAAAGCCTTAGTCATCATCACTACCGTTTTACCCACGTTTGACGTACCAAGAATTTCGGTATGCCCCAGCGTGGGGTTTTTACCGAAGTAATTTTGATGCTCGGTAGTCATGTGATAGTTCAGGTTATAAATATCATTTCCTGAGCCGCCCAGGGTGATAAGGTTGTTACCCCAGGTATTTCCTTTCTCCTTGCCCGTAAAGAAATTATGGAAGCTTTCCATTTCGGCAAAGTTCAGACTGCTGATAGAACTCAGGCGTGGCCGTAACGTGTAGTTACCAGGTAACTGAGCAAAATACGCTGCGCCAAGACTCAAGGTTGAATAGGTTACGATCAGCCCTAAATCCTCCAGGGTCGTCGTTACAATATTGGTGTCCTTCACCAGACGCTCCGGCGAATCTGCGTAAACAATCAGTGTCTGGTGACTTTTCCCGAAAGAAATATAGCCGCTGGAGACCATATCGAGACCAACTTTCAAATCAGCGAGCAAGGATTTAGCGGCATCATCGGTCATTTCGAGTTTGTCGATCTGATCATCCAGCGCCTTGATTGCAGACTGCTTGTCTATCGGAGTTAAAGAGGAAGTCTGTACATACTCAACCGGGAGATACATCAGTGCATCAAAAATTCCGGCATCCGTTTCCTGAAAGTAGTCCTTGATCTCGATGCAACGAAAGTACCGGGCATGGTCAGAGGCAGTGATTTGTCCAGCATCGTTACCAAAGAACAGGTCTTTACCACCCAGGTATGTATAAAACGGACTATTGGTGACTCTGACTTTCTGCCAGCGCCCGGATAGCAGTTTCTGGAACAGCGTAAGCTGTTCTGAATAAACTATATTATTTTCTTCATATAACCCAAGACGACGGGAATGAAACCGGGAGAGATAGGTGCTCAATCTGCCACATATTTCATTCATATCATTAATGGGTTCTTCGAAGATATTTTTATTACCCTTTTTCCTTGAAAGAAAATGCGTCACTTTATCTTCAGCGCTGAACGGTTTATAGCATACGGTTAAGTATAATTTGTTTTCAAAATACTCAGCCGCCGAAAGCGATTCGTAATAATCGTTCATCACTCTGTTGACGAATGGGATCTTGCTGTCAAATACAGGTCGCACTTCTTTTCTAACCCGAATACGATGCGTATAAAAGGTAACGGGTTTCCCATCAAAACTACGTATCAGCGTATTGAGCTGGTCAGTAAGCAAGGCTAGATCCGCTTCATCTACACATTCAAAATAAGCTCCGTCAATCTGCCAGGTCGCCAGTAGATCATGGTTTCTGGTAACAATGAGGTTATCAGTGATGTGTGATGAATACGGGATTAACTCTTCAAGAGAAGACTGGTCTTTAAGCTTCATAAAATTGTCCACTTTCGATATATCGACTGCGTCGTACGAACTCCCCGCATAATGGACGGCATTGAAGCGCTTGTTTGCCAGAGGATTACCTTTGATTTGCATTCGCAGATAAAGCAGGTCAAAAAAGCGTTCATCTATCTTCGTAACTCGCTTGATGGCATACCAGCCAGGGAGGATGAGGGCATACATAGCCTCATGAATCCAGACACCAAGCAAAACGCAGATAACGCACATTCCAAGAAAGGGGTAGAGCGGAACGCCCAGCCCCCTAATCAAAGCGGGGCGTGTCAGCCCTTTAAAAACGGTACTCATTTTTACGCCCCCTTTTATTACATATTACGCTAACCAGTCAGGCAGATATGGCGCAACAATAAAGATGATAATCCCGATAATTAAAGGCGTAATCCACGCTGCATGCTGGCGTGAGAAGATAGCGATATAACCAATTACCAGCGCAATGATGGTGATTGCTGGCTTACGGATATCCGTCAGAAAATCGATAATCTTCTGCAAGAAGCCAGTTGTTTTAGTGGATACATCATCAGCAAAGGCGGGTTCTGCTACACAAAGCATCAATGCAGCCATAAATACAGAAAGAGTTAAATAACGTTTATTGAGTTTTAACATCGTTTGTTTCCTTTTCATCTAAAACAGTGCCACGCATGGCATATTGGGGATATACGGTAACTTCTTTAGGTTTGATACTCTGTGTTACATTCTCCTTTCTGATTGCATCTTTAACTGAAGGAACCACCCAGTTTTTTTTGTTATCAGGCGGATTAAACCCTATGCGCTGTATATAACTGGTGTTATTAAAATCTGATTCAGGTTTAGTTCCTGTTTCTGGATTGCCGGAATAATAGCAACTCAGGCCACGTAAAATATCGCCACCACGTTTATAACAATCCACCAAAATTTGCTCTGAAACCTTGAGATTTTCGCAGGGGTCAAACATTTTCTCAGCGGTTGTATTGAAGTTTGCAAAATTCGTACTCGTTATTTGCATAAGACCGACTGAGTAACGATGATTTCGTGATTCAATTTGATTTACGATCTGGAGTGCAGCCTCCTTAGTTTTGGGAAAGTAGGACACTACGCCTTTGTCACCGGGCTTACGTTCAACCTTCGGTATTATCTCGGCAATAGCATATGGGTTAAAACCAGATTCAACCCTTGCAACTTCATGCGCAGTATCGGGATGAACGCTGGCCGCGCATTGCAAAGCAAGCGCCGCAAAAGCAGTAGTAGATAACATGATTTTCTCCCGGCCAGAACAGCGCGGAAAGTTTAGACTGAATGGTTAGTCATCGAAGTCGTCATCGTCTTCATCGTCTTCGTTTATCAGCTCCTCAATAGCCTGGCTGGAATATTTTTTTATGAGGTACTGGACAACACCAGAGCTTGAAATACGTCGCCCCCTGCGATAGCCAATCTCCAGAGCAATTTTATCCAGTTCCTCACGAGAAGCTGAGGGCAGGTAGAGTGTATTACGTTGGGGCTTGCGTCTCGTTGCGGTTTTTTTTCGGGTAGCAGTCATTTTTCTTCCGTTTCATTTTGTGGGTTAAGCTTCTCTCTGTGATGTAGTGGATGAAAGCCATACTTCTTTGCTGCGGATTATCCATGAGTAGAATTTCAGCAAAATCGTGTGGAATTGATTTCCTTAAAAGATTTGCCTGAGCTGTTGTATGTGATTGTCTGTACAAAAGCTCCGCCATCACATCTTCTGGTACAGGTAAAGGCTCACCGCCAAATGAGATAAAGCGTTGTACGTAAGGGATAGCAGTTATTGTAGTGGAATGAACCTCTTCAAAATCTGCCTGGATAAAAAGATAACCGGGAAAAAGCGGCAAACGTCTTTCTCGATATGAAATTATCTTATCCGGGCGACGATACCTTTCAGTCTCCATAGGACAGAAGTAAGAGAAGTTCAGGCGTTCGAGATGAGCAAAAACTGCTGCAAATCTCGTAGTGGTGAATTGCAAAACATACCATTCCATAGTTTTTCCTTTCAGGCGCTCTCTCGACTCGGATGACCCCGAATCAGAGAAAAAAAACAAAAGGACAAATTTACATCTCATAAAAACTTTATCAGCTACATGTGCTGCGTTCAACCACACAAGCAGATCTTTAGATCGCATTTACGACACATTTCATTTTGTTTGTGCTTGTATTTTATTTATATCTAGATACATATGCTATTTGATAACAAAAAAGCAGATCGATTGATCACCATGCGCTTATTTTATAGTCAAGTTAACTAAATTTTTTACCGCTAGTTACTTTTTACAAAAACTCTGCTAACAAGATAAATAAATCGATCTTAATCAATAAGTTACCGGAGAGTATGAATTATCCTAAACGAATTCCGATTTTCACTTTCTGTTCGCTTTGAATCATCGACTGTTTTATTTGCGAGAAATTTCTCATCTGGAGTTGCTGTTTCTTAATCATCTCCGCGCTGTTCAGCACCAGCTCTTTACTGGATGAAGAGATTCTGTCTATGCCCTTAACCCCCAGGTTCTCTAGCTGCCACTCATTCCTGTGTGCAGTCTTCCAGCCATGCTGTACACCGTTCTTATCAAGTGCAGGGATTTTCACCTCCTTTTGTCCTAACTTCTTCAGCTTAACAAGATCACCTTTCTTAACGTTCTCGCGAGTGGTTAACTCACCAAAATCAGCCCCCCAATATGTTTTCTCCACGCCCTTGTTCAGTGTCTTAAGCTTTATGAAATGCTGCTTTGGTTTGGTTTTATCGTTCTGATAATGGTCGTAGCCAACATCAACAACCTCATAAACGCCCTTCTGTCGTTTTGGCGCTGTTTTGTGCGCATCTTTAATAGACTGGTTAAGTCCATGCTGCTGCTTATGAGTGGCTTTAACGTCATAGCCCTTCATCTTCAGCTCTTCACAAAAACCTGTACGAATTTCCCGTAAATCTTTTTTCCTGATATCAGCTCGTTTACCGTCATTATCACGAATACGAAAAACGACATGCACGTGTGGATGTTCTTTTTTGTCGTTATGATAGCCAAGCACAAAACGATGATTTGGGTACTTCTTGTTCATCGTTTTCCTGACAGACTCAAGCAGATCTTCAGGTTTTACCTTTGCTGATACAGGCGGTGAAAACACAATATTTTGGGTTACTTTTTTATTTTCCTTACCTTTATCATCGAAAACATTTTGAGGGTCATTAGCACGATCTATCATGTGCTCTTTAGCCTCCTGAATCTCATCACCTTTCCATACCTGACCGCTTTCACTCATCACTGGCAGCTCTGACTCCCGGCTCATATAGTCAATACTGTTTCGAACTCCCTGCCGGGTAATCGCACCTCCTGAGATTTTGACAACAACCTCCTTACTGGCACCCTTGCGGTTGATACGTTCCTGAACGTTGCGTTGATAGTTTTTACCACCATTTTTAACTTTATGGGCGAAAGCAGACTTGCGGCCAGCTTCAGAGGACTTACGCTTAACCCTGAATTCCTTGTCAACATAAACGCCCATGATTACACCTCAACCTTGTTAGAAACAGTTCGCCCTTTGCATAACATAATGTAGTTTTCAAACTCACTTTTGAGACTCATTATCTCTGAACTCAACCGCTCAGCGTCCTGATAGAACCCATCTTTATCAAGTACTCTGGCATTATCATTAACGATAATATAATGAAAGTTTCGCCCTATTTTATCTATTGCATTACGGCAACGATTCATCACCAGAAGTTCCTGATCGAAAAAATCAAGTTCATTTTCAAGTGTCGTCTGGATTCGATAACGACATTCTCTGGATAAATTCCAGCCATGACGATGAGCCGCTTTCTCTATTAAAGTTCTTTGTTTCCCTGTCAAATACATTGTGGTTTTGATAAAATCATCATTGTCTTTTGACACATTAACATCTTCATTTTTAACCTTGCTTTTCAGTAAAGCATTGGCAAGCAGCTTCATTCCTTTTGCCACGGTTAAACCCGGTTCATCTGGATAAAGTGTTTTAAGACAATCAAGTAGATCATCATGTTGGCTTTCTTCAATCCTGAATTGAACTTTTTTCATAAAACTCTCCAACAAGAACCGACTGTAGGTCACCGGGCAAACGTTGCGGAATGGCGTCAGAGACGTCATTTTGCGGCGTTTGCCCTATCCTGCATCGCAGTGAACTACCTCCACACATAAATTGTGCTTCAGCGTCCATCGAAATGCAAAAAATGAAAGGCTATCGTGGCTGTGATCTGGTGCGTCTGCGACCGGAGACAACGGATTCGCGGCTAACTTGGGCGGAAATAAATTCGCTACGCGAATGGCCTGGCAGGGGGCGCGAGCGCTGTTTTACGGAATATACAAAAAAAGCACCTCCCGTAAACGGGAGGGCTTCGGCGATTCAGGAACGGGAATTTTATTCTGCCTCTGGTGTGTCGCCTTCCATGCCCTGCCGGGCATCATGGAGCCAGCGGCGGAGGTTACTCATTCTTTCCCGGTTTGCCCGGCTGGGACTTTTTCCCCTGTTACCGCTTAGTATACTCCAGACTCTTAACCCGGCCTCGTTAGTCCAGTGCAATACAATTTCCCCTTTGCTGTTAAATCCCAGCGAAAACCGGACAGCTCCCCGCCTCTGTTCTGCACTGATAAAATCTAAAAACTCCTGTTTTTTCATAGCACCTCCTGTTTTTCTATCAGTGCTTTTGTTTCTTTCTTTTCCAGGGCTTTTCTGAGTAATGCCATGTACTCAGGAAAAGCAGAGAATGGCATCAAGGGAAAAACCGGACGCCCACCCTTTTCAACAGTCTGTATTGCTGATAACATGCGTTCCGACATTTTATATTCCTCGCGAGGGAATTGAGTGTCACGGTATCAGGTTGCCTCCACAACCTGATACCACCCCTAATTGATTAACTCCGCAGTTCTCTTATCGCTTCATTTTTGGCTTCCTCCAGTTCTTTAAGGGTATATGCGAAATTCTTCCAGTTAATTACTTCGTTTATAACCTCAGATTTACTTAAACCACACTCATTAAACCAAAAGTTAATATTTTTCTTGAGGGAATTTTTCGCCGTCAGTTCCTCGGACAACAATTCACTAACAGACGTGATAACATAACCACGACCGCGATTTTTATCTTCGAAAGAATGAACGGCAAGGAAGAGAGTTTCTGAATGGACAAAAGCAGAGCAGGTGATTTTTTCTTTCTTAGTGTTTAAAGCCTGGAAAGTGATAACATACGTGTTCATTTTAGTCTCCCGCCCGTTTGGGCTACTGGATCATGGTAAGGAACTATTCCCGACCTACAAATAAATTATACCATCATATGATGGTAATGCAATTTATTTAGTCACTTTATCCTGATTTTTTTCTCTCTTAACGAGCTGGTAATCTGGATGTTCATCAGCCAGGAGCAAAAGTAATTCATACGTACCAGCGGCTAAACCACGAGACGTTTTACCGGATGTTTCTTTGGCTTGCCAGGCTGATAACGTAAAACCAAACCGTTCAGCGGCTTCCTGCTGCGTAAAGCCAGCTTTAATACGTGCTTGTTTCACCTCTTCAGGTGTTGGCTTAAAACTCATGATTTTGTACCTTCACAATAGTATCTGTATAGAATTTCAATAAAATTGGATCATCAATTTCATCTTTAACGTTCGAGAATTCTTCGTAATAAAATGATTTTTGGAAAACAATCTTTTTAGTTGTTTTTTTATCCGCTTCTTTAGAGCGTACCTTCATCAGTTTTTCAAGTTCAATAAACAAACGTGTTGCATCTTCAGACACAACAATCCTGTATGTTACATTACCTTTGTTTTTCCTGTCGCTCAGGACTTCATTCATTTTTTGCCTCATAGCTGTTTAATAAACCCCGCTACCTTTATGAGCTGATCTACACTCAGGCCACGAATTACCATTTCATATCCGTCGCCCCGTTCTGATACGTTACCATCTAACCCATTCTCAACTTTAAACCCGGTCAATGTCCCATGCCAGCTTTCAAGATGCACTAAACGAGATAGCATTCCTTTCAGGATCAGTTTTTTCTCGCGTTTTTGCTGTAACTGTTGTTCATACTCTCGCGCCATATCTACATTATCTAAAGCATCCGACAGGATTTTCTTTTCAATATCGGCGGCGATTTCTACAGGGTTACGCTCTGGCGATACTGTGCAAGTATGGTAAGGACTTCTCCAGCTGCGACTATCTACGCTTCCAATGATAACTAACCTTCCTTTCTCCATTCGAATATGTATAGAGTAATTTTTAAAATCAGGTGAGGTTAGCTTAATCCTGTACTGGCAATCATCGAGCAGATTTACACGCCAGCCGTTCCCCAGGATTCGACAAACGATTTCAAACACCGGTTTATACCGTTCAAAGAAATTTTTCTGTTCTTTCATCGATTCAGCCTTTTGAACTCAATAAAAAAGCCGTAAATCGAATTACGGCAGTTTTAAGACTATTCATCAAAGTGTCCATCATCACTTGCAGCTTCCTGGGCTTCGCATTCCTGCTGATATGCTTCTTCCTTCGCAAAAAGATGCGCCCATCCTTCTGCGTTTAAGCCACGGTGCAAGACTGAACCATTTTCATTGCATTCTTTGGCTGTAACTTCGATCTCATCCGGGCAAATGTAGGCTCCGTAACTTTCAAAAATGTTTATCAGCTCCGCTTCCGTTATGGTCTTGTTTTTCATCAACGTGTCTCCGAATCAATCTTTGCCATGTTCTAGGGGGCTTTCGCCCCCATTCCGGTTATGCGCTTGCTTCTACACGTGTCCAGCCTGACGCCTTACGTTTACCCGCTGTACCATACATTTCACGAATTTCTTCAATGCTGTGTTCTTTACGGTTCCAGCGGCTTTTGTGTTCTTCAGGACGGTAAAACCATTGTTTTTTCTTAGATGCCCACTTACAGCCCATTTCCTTTAAAATGTCTTTGTGTTCTTTAGTTTCTCCGCTAATCCAGACCCAATTACCAATAACTTCATAGACAATCCCTGTAAGGCCGGAAAGCGTATTCAGAACTTTTTCCAGATCTTCACCGTAGTTGTAACGTGCGTTTTCATCAGTGCTTTGAAACTGATTGATTTTATCAATGTTAGCCATGAGAAAATCAAACGCAGCATTTACTGCTTTCATCAGCTCGGCACCCAATGGATTGCGGTCTGGATGATATTTTAAAGCCGCTTTTTTGTATGCCGCCTTGATGTCCTTTTCAGTCAGATCACCGGATAAACCAAAAACGTTTAATGCTTCCTGAATATTCATTTTTCGCTCCCGCCCGTGTGGGCTTCTGGAATCTGGCAGGGAACCATTCCCAACCAACAAATTCATTATACCATCAAATGATGGTTATGGAATCATTTTTAATGCTTTACATTGTAAAGATTACATAAAGATGTATATTGCTTTACCGCGCATGAAGGGATTTCCGAAAGAGGCGCGAACTGTAGTTACATAATGCGCTGTCGTAACATCGCGCCGGAGACGTTCGCCAGGACTGGCGAACCAACAAGCCCGAATGAGAGCGATAACCCCCCTCACCCCTGCCAGGCCAATTTCTGACTATCAGACGATGTTTAGCCTGTCGCAGTTAGCGCGTGAGCTTGCGAACGGTACGCCGGGTCAGTGTGAAACACTGGCGCGGGGCGCTGTATCTGCGCGTTATGAGATGCGTTAGCAGCGAATTACGGGGCGGGTTGCTGAAACCGATTGATGCCTGACAGCAAAAAATGAATCCGGGCGCCAGCTGCTGCACGAAAATTGCCAGCAAAAAACACTTGGCCATCCTCGCCGGTCGTGAAATTTTGCTGGCATAAGAAATAATCCCCCCGGTATGAGGGGCTTGTCTGAAAGGTTAGTGGTTGGGCTTACTGAGAGTGAACTGTAACCCGGCTACTGCTGCAAGCTGTGCAAGTGTTGTGATGGTCGGGTTTCCGTTCGGGGATAATGCGCGGTAGATACTCTGACGAGCAAGGCCGGATTTTTTGGCCGCCTCTGTTATACCCCCTGATTAGGGATCAGGTTAAAAACGAGCTGTATGACGTTCTAAGCGCATTTTACCCGCTCCGTTGAACCATGACCGGGTTAAAGCGGTTAAAACGCCTCTGAGGGCTTTTGAGAGCATTTAAGAATTGGATCGGAAAAGGATCCCGTCTGGATCTTTTAGAGAGATTACACCGCTCGCCGCAGCCGAACGACAGGGCGAAGCCCGCGAGTGAGCGAGGAAGCGGAATTTCCACGGGGTTTCAATAGAGCACTTACGCGCTAAGGTTAATATTTGCTCAATTTTTGGTGGTGCAGTGCTCAGGGAGGCCAGACGGATCTATCCTCTGGATTTATGCTGAGTTATCCACAGACGCTGTGCATTAAAAGCCTTATATTTTCTTCTTGATCTTAAAAACTTAAAAACTTAGCTCGCTTCAATTACCTGAAAATTATGGAAAAAAATTGCTAAAGGTGAGAGGATTTTTCACGTAAGGTGAGAGGATTTTTCACGTAAGGTGAGAAGATTTTTAAGTTAAGGTAGTTAGATTTTTCACTAAAGATGAGAGGATTTTTCACGTAAGGTGAGAAGATTTTTAACGGTTTCCACAGTTTGACTGAACATCAAGTGAAACATGCGGTTGTTGCTATCTTTAGATATGAAGATCCTCAGATCTTCATATCTAAAGGTGAGAGGTTTTTTAATTAAAGGTTGTATTGTTGTCTTGAATTACAACCTTTGTGGGGTTATGATTTGCCTACATAGGAAAGGTTATATGAGGCTTATCGTGAAGACAGTAACGGGATTAACGAAAGTTAGACATAGAAATGAAGTTGGGGTAACTCTTGCATCCCTTTCCCTTTCAGCAAAAAGAGTGCTTTTTCTGGCTCTTTGCCAGATTGATACAAAGGAAATGTTAGATGATGATATTTTGGAGGTTGATGCTGACTTTTTTTCAAAAGCTACTTCTTTAGATAAATATGCCTCTTATGCAGCTCTGAAAGAGGGAGCTAAAGTTCTTTCTTCAACTACGTTAGTTTTAAACAGAGATGATTTAAAAAATTTGGCTGATGAACTTGGGATACTATCATCTAAGAATAAAATACCTGATCGCTTGGATTTAAACTTAACAGAATTCTGTGCCTATTACGATCATCTTGCAACTGTACGGATAAAATTCACAAATACAGCTAAGCGATATTTTTCTAAGTTGATTGGTTCTGAAAATAGATATACCACTCAGGTATTGAAATCAGTTGTGTTGTTGAACAGTGTAAACTCAACAAACCTTTATCAAGTCATTAGGAAATATTACAGTCAGAATAGTTCAAAAAAATCTTTTGATATATCCGTGGATGATTTAAAAGAGGAAATGGGACTTTATACTATTGAGGAAGGGGAGAAGAAATATAAGTATCCTAAATACTCATTTTTTGTTCGTGATGTTATCAATAAAAGCATTAATGAGATAATTGAGAAAACGGAAATAAATCAGTTATCTTTCTCTGTTGTTGGGAAAAAAGGGAGAATGGCTCACATGCTTAGATTTGAGTTTAGTATAAATGAAAAATCCTCATCCTTTTCGGAAGATGATATGGCATTTTTAGAGGAGTTTGACAAAGTCGTTCCACCAAAAAAGAATAAGTGAGGCAAAACATGGCTAAAATATATGAGTTTCCGCAGGGAGCCGAACGAAGTAAGCTGAAAAAAGAAATCATCCGGGAACGTAAAAAACGATTGCGAGAAACGAACGGTAACCCGGTTATCCGGCACGCTAAATGGTTCTGGTTTTATCTACGTCTTGCTACGGCTGGCGCACTGCATTTAGTCTCTGTTATTTCTCTGGCAGTCCTGGGGGCTTTCAGTAAAGCTATTTTCTGGATTGGTGGAATGCTCTGTGTTGTTACATGGTTCCACCTTGAGCGCCAGTTCTGGACGCCGCAAAATTTCACGATTCCAGTAATCGTAACGCTGTGGGGATTGAGTTTGTTTGCCACTCCCCTGATGGAGCTGCTTAACAAAAAAATGCCGTGGTATCGTCTTCTGGTTCCTGATGCAAAGCACACTAGCACTGAGGCAACCAATGATGATCAGCCGTGAAGCAACAATGTTATCCAGTCGGCTTGCAGTGCTTCTTTCAGCCTTTTATCATCGGTTAATCATAGCGCACGAGGCGAGTTCTTTTCACTGCGATGCAGGATAGGGCAAACGCCGCAAAATGACGTCTCTGACGCCATTCCGCAACGTTTGCCCGGTGACCTACAGTCGGTTCTTGTTGGAGAGAGTTATGAAATATCAGGTTAAAGAGTTTATTAACGAAAAATATTCTAAGGCTGTTAATATTTTAAAGGATAACCTTAAAGAACACTACCATATTTTTTATGGTTTGAGATTAAGTGAGATTCTTTTTCCTGCCAGCGAATACGGCTCTGAAATGTTTTTTCAGGAGTTTGAAGCGATTAACAGTGTAATATTGCCTTTGGTGATTTTTGATTTGATAGACCGAAAGCCGATTATGGTTATCGGCTTCGGTGAAGTATGTGGAGTTGATTCACTTGTTGATTCTGGTATAGAAGTTGTTTCTTTAGACGGTTTAAGCGATCTGCTACTGGTTGAAAAACTGACGCCATTATTTAACTAAACCTCTGGATAACTATCTTTTCAGTTTTCCAGTAAGATTTTTTCTATATCTGAAAGCACTATTTTTTCAATGCTTTCTATATAGTAATGCTCATTAAAACCTGTCATTTCTGTAAATTTTAGCTCTGCATCATCTTTCGAATAAGCAATAACAACTCTGAAATCATTTTCCCACAAATCCCACCTGTATTTGTCTTTTATACGAACCCTGTACAATCCTTTTTGGATAGTGCCATCTTTTTTCTCTTCCTGTACTTTTTTTAATTTTTCATTTTGCACCTGTTGTTCAAGCCATGATTTATTCATAAATCCCCCACGGTTAACGTCTTTAGGCTCGGTTTTTACTTAACGAAATCTTCCGGTTTTACACCTGTTTTTACCTTCATATACTTGCCCTCCCCCCTTAGCTTCGGCTGAAGTTCGGTAAAGTACCATCCGGCAACGGTAATAATGCCTAAAAATACAAAAATAGCAGGCTTCAGAACATCAATAGCTGATACAGCGCATAACTCAATATTGAGATTAGTACAAGTTCCCTCATCAGGTGCATAGAACCCCCATAAGCCTATACCTATAAGGAACATCCCCAATATCGGTTGGATGTATAACAAGTAGATATTAATAAGAGTTTTAATATATCTGAATATGAACATTTTTCTTTCCTTAGGTTTCTTTCTATTTTGGATTTCCAATTCTTAACCAATGTGATGGTTCGACAATCCATTCTCCGCAGTCATAGGCAACGGCCTTATTATGCCTGTTAGCGAACCATACTAACCAGGCTAATAATCGCTGATTGCCGCTGTATTTGGTTTATCTCTAACCATCACAACATATCTCTTTTTCTTAGCCATAACGCTACCCTAATTTTGCAGATTCAAGCAGCCAGTGGTTTTTCAGGTTCTCGTCCAGGTTATCGAATGCGGCCAGCGCTGCCTTTAGAACGGTTGTCTTGCTCTGGCCTGTTCTCTGCGCCTCCGCTTCCAGGATCTCCTCAAAGTACGCTGGCAGTCTGAAGTTCATCAACTTTGGTTTACCCGCTACAGGCGCTCTGGTAGCGCCGGAGATAAAACGCGCGGTTTCTGCGTTTGTTGCTGGTTGCTGAGATTCATCGATGTTCGGGCGGTTTAGTTTTAAAGCCATGAAAATTTCCCCTTGTACGGTATGCATTAATTGTAAATATCATAGTATCTTTATGGTGTATTTACAATGTAAAGATTTCGATGAATATTGTTGATATTTCTATAAAATGCCAATTTCCTGTGCCACAAGTTCAATCTGTGCTTTCGCTGTTGAAAGGCTCGATGCCCGGCTAACGTCATGTACCCCTGCCCCTTCATTACAGGCGCTTTCATACACATCCAGCTCGGATATCCGGGTTTTCAGAGGTTGAATCCAGATGTTGTCCGAACGCAGTAATTTATCCAGATCAATGGCCGCTTTTCTGTGGCGGGGTTTCGCTGAGTTGATTCTGGTGAACAGCACCCACGGTTCCAGAGCTGCGTTAGCTTTCTGAGCGGTGCGGATTTTCTCTGTAACACTGGTCAGTGTTTCGCTTTCGAAATCAGAGGACGGCTTAACCAGTGTCACCACGATATCTGATACTGTCAGGGCGCTACGGAACTCCTGGCTGTCGTGGCCGGGGCAATCGACAATGAGAACTTCACACAGCTTACTAAGGCGCTTAATTTCGTTGCTGACGTTTCCGTAAGCTGCGTGAACCGGGATAGTGAGTAAGCCGTTATCTGTCCGCTTTTCGTTCCAGCTCAACAGATCGTGGTTTTTATCTGTCTTCAGGATAATTACCGACTTACCTTTGTTGACCAGCATTGAGCCTGTGTTAGCCACGTAGGTGCTTTTGCCTACCCCACCTTTATCTGATACGACAAGCAAGATTTTACCCATTTCAGAATCCCTCTCTTTATGTTGTAAAGCTCATGTAAAGATATGAATGTCTTTACATGGTGTGTTTTTCGTAAAGATACTTTTGTCTTTACAGTGTCTTTATAATGCAATGGCTTTACCATGTAAAGCACAAATAAAGATATATTTATCTTTATGGTGTCTTTACATGGTAAATGTTGCTGTGTCTTTATGTGCGCTTTATGGTGTAAATCTTGGTGTGTCTTTACATCATCTTTATGTTGTAAATTTTTAGTGTGACGTTGTCACTATAGGGCTGGGGTCTGTTTGCTGGTTCTTTTTGAGTGTGCCTTCCCTGAACCAACTGAAATGGGTACTGTATGGGTGTGTCTGGTTAACTCAAAATGAACTGGTTCCCTATAATGACTCAAACAGTACCGAAAGGCTTTGTCAGAGCTTACTTACGCGCATCCACGACTGAACAGGATGCAACACGCGCCCTGGACACGATAAATACCTTCGCCATCGAGCGCGGCCTGAGCATCTGTAACTACTACATTGAAAATGAATCAGGTTCTAAGCTTGAACGCCCTGAGTTGTTCCGGCTCCTGAAAGATTGTCAGCAAAACGATATCTTGCTGGTAGAGGATGTGGACAGGCTTTCACGCCTGGTAGGGGAGGACTGGAACACACTGAAGAAAATGATCCGGCAGAAAGATATCCGGGTTGTGGCCGTCAACGTTCCGACAACCTGGCTCGCATCGGGTCACAATGATTTTGACAGCCGAATGTTTTCGGCCATAAACGATATGTTGCTGGATATGCTGGCCGCCGTCGCCAGGCGAGACTATGAACAGCGCCGGGAACGGCAGCAGCAGGGGATCGCCAGGGCGAAAAGGGAAGGGAAGTATAAAGGCCGCCAGGTTAATCAGTCTCGCTATGACGCCATAAACAGGCTGATTGCGAGCGGCAGCTCCTGGAGCCAGATTCAAAAAGTGCTGGGTTGTAGCCGGGCGACTATCAGCAAAGCTGTGAAGCAACAGACCGTTAACAAAATGAACCATGAACCTGAAGGTAGGGAGTAGTTACAACATAATAAACAGTGTGTTGAAGAATAAAACTGATTCTTTATACTGTATATGCATACAGCTATATTGATCGGAGGTTTTTCATGCCTAGACACTATGAAATTGACTCAGCCTGGCGTGCGAGCATTAAGCGTGAGCCGAACGGTCGTCAGACAGTTACGACAGAAGCCTTTGTCAGCCAGCTTGCGCTGATTAATTTTCACTGGAGTTGTCGCCAAGCAAATCAGTGGATTGAAACCTACGTGACCGTTTTTAAAGACATTTCCACTCAGGAAGGAGAGAACCGGACATTCATGCTTTTTAACCCCAACGGAGGCCGTTAAAAATGGGTTTTCCATCGCCAGCAACCGACTACCAGGAAAACAGGCTGTCACTCGATCAGCACTGTAATACAGGAGCGCCGGGAGTATTCTTTTTTCGAAGTGATACCTACTCTTTCCGGGAAGGGATAAAGCCTGGTGCGCTGCTCATAGTAGATTTTGGGGGCACGCCCGTTGACGGGTCTTTGGTGCTCTGTGTCCTGGAACAAGAATTCAGGATCATGCGATTGCGACTACACCCCAAGCGGTGTCTCCAGGAACTCGATAAGCTGGATAACTTCAGGGCTATACCTGATGACGATGAGGACGGGTTGGAGGTCAGGGGGGTCATTACGCACATTGTGGCACTGTTGCAAAGTTAGCGATGAGGCAGCCTTTTGTCTTATTCAAAGGCCTTACATTTCAAAAACTCTGCTTACCAGGCGCATTTCGCCCAGGGGATCACCATAATAAAATGCTGAGGCCTGGCC
>SKEU01000266.1_pt1 | contig 41951 bp, 29 predicted proteins | sample 4819571 | NCBI WGS metagenome assembly SKEU01 (sample SAMN11008801, study PRJNA524170) | human gut metagenome | biome: Human fecal sample; material: Feces; isolation source: fecal sample from pouch patient p8, p16 | host: Homo sapiens | place: Israel: Tel-Aviv | collected 2015-06-23
CTCCAACATCGACCCGAACGACCTGGCCGAGAAGACCAAGGGCCTCGACCCGGAGACCACCCTGTTCATCATCGTCTCCAAGACCTTCACCACCCTGGAGACCCTGACCAACGCTCGCGAAGCCCGCACCTGGCTGCTCGAAGAGCTCACCGCCAACGGCGCCATCGCCGAGGGCGACGAGGCTCAGAAGGCCGAGGCCATCAAGAAGCACTTCGTCGCCGTCTCCACCAACCTGGAGAAGGTCGAGGAGTTCGGCATCGACCCGAACAACGCGTTCGGCTTCTGGAACTGGGTCGGCGGCCGTTACTCCGTCGACTCCGCCGTCGGCACCTCCCTGGCCGTGATCTTCGGCCCGGCTCGTTTCGAGGAGTTCCTGCACGGCTTCCACGAGATCGATGAGTACTTCGCCAACACCCCGTTCGAGAAGAACGTCGTGGTGCTGCTCGGTATGCTGAACGTCTGGTACCGCAACTTCTTCAAGGTTGCTTCCCACGCCGTGCTGCCGTACGACCAGTACCTGCACCGCTTCCCGGCCTACCTGCAGCAGCTGACCATGGAGTCCAACGGCAAGTCCGTGCGTTGGGACGGCACCCCCGTCACCACCGAGACCGGCGAGATCTTCTGGGGCGAGCCCGGCACCAACGGCCAGCACGCCTTCTACCAGCTGATTCACCAGGGCACCCAGCTCATTCCGGCCGACTTCATTGCGTTCGTCAACACCCCGAACCCGACCAAGGACGGCGACCAGGACGTGCACGAGCTGTTCCTGGGCAACTACTTCGCTCAGACCAAGGCTCTGGCATTCGGCAAGACCGCTGACGAGGTTCGCGCCGAGGGTACTCCGGAAGAGATCGTTCCGGCCCGCGTGTTCTCCGGCAACCGTCCGACCACCTCCATCTTCGGCGTGGCTCTGACCCCGTTCGCACTCGGCGAGCTCATCGCCCTGTACGAGCACATCACCTTCGTGGAAGGCACCGTCTGGGGCCTCGACTCCTACGACCAGTGGGGCGTCGAGCTCGGCAAGCAGCTTGCCAAGCAGATCACCCCGGCCATCTCCCAGGACGACGACGCCCTCGCCGCCCAGGACGCCTCCACCCAGAGCCTGATCAAGTTCTACCGCGCCAACCGCGAATTCTGATCTCCGCTCCTGCGTTGCTTCAATCAGAACTCGCGGTTGGCGCGCCGCGCTGTGTTGTTTGATGGTCGGTCTGGTGACCGTCCATGGCGCGAGTTCTGATTCGTCGGTTCGGCTCTAGCAGCTGAACTCTGATACGCATGTGCCCCGGCATCTTCGGATACCGGGGCACATTGCTATATATTCCGTGCGACGTTATATCTATAACCTGTGAACTGGGGATGGTATTCCGGGTCAATGAGATCAGCCGTAGTAAACCGCTTCATTGCAGTATTCCTTGCATTTTCATGCGCACTTTTATGAGTGACTGGTACAAAATCAGGCGGACTTACAGGGTGCGGACGTTTTCTTGGAGACTGGACGAAAGGATTATCGTATGTCCGGTCCCGGGGAACGACGGCGCGTGGTGGACTTGTATTCCGCCACGCCGATGGCCGCGGCCCGGGTGGCCGAGCGCCTGGGTTATCCGACCGGGCAGTGCCTGGAATGCCGGCCGGCAAAGGATCCCGGGTATGCCGGCCATATGGCGAAATCCATCATCCCGCTGGAGACGGGGACCAAGGCGATCGAACCGGTGCCGGGCAGCATGCGGCGGAAGCGGGCCGCCGAACTGCTCGGCGCGGGCGTCGGCGCGGTCCACGACCGGGTCAAGGCGTATCGCGGGGGCGGTGTGGCCGCGTTGCGGCCCGAAAACAGGAACTCCGGCCAACCCAAAACACCGACTTGACTAAATACAACTTGCGCGTTTGCTGTACTGCGCCATGAAGAGGTTCTCATCCCGGTCGGGGAGTCCAAAAAACGTCACCACTTCGGTGCAGTCGCTCTTGCCTTACGAACTTTGCTGAAACTTGATATGTCTCCTTTTGCTTCAATTCATTCCGTTATTCTGATTATTGAGTTTGCGCATCATCTATATTGCCTGTTATCCGAGCAGCGGAGATTGCATATCATAAGAGGTTCCGCGAGATGTACCGAAACGGTTCCGCACTAGGGTTGATACGCCGATACTTCCACACCTAGGAATATTCTGAAATATTCTTGTGTCTTAACGTTGATGTCTTAGCAAAGGGAGGAATACGCATGGCGGGCTCGTACGGTGCGGAAGCGACGCAGGGGGAGCGGTATCGGCTTTCCTTCACTGTCGGCGGACTTCTTGCCTCGCAGGGCCGGGCGCTTGCGGAAATGTATCTGAATCATCTGGATCATGCAGGTGGCGGCGACGCTGAGTGTTCTTCCCAAACCGAGGTGGGCAAGTCCATTGCCGCGATTCGCCAACAGGCCATCGAGGAAAACGTTCTTGCGATTCGCACGGATTCCGCGAACAGGCGCGTTGTGGCGGAAACTACTAGGCGACTCAGTGCGCTCACGGTTGGAGAGCTTGCATATTTGGCAGGCCCGGATTCCTCCACATCCGACCGCGAGGCACTTATGTGGATCGCGATGTGCCGTTATTACGCAATCGTCGGGGAATTCGCCGGCGAAGTACTTAAAAAGCATTATCTTGCCGGCAATACGCATCTGGACTTTGAGGATTATGATCGGTTCATTGCGGACAAAGCCACATGGCATTCTGAACTGGAAACCGTAAGCGAGGGAACGGCGAAGAAACTTCGGTCCAATCTGTTCAAGGCCATGAGGGAGGCACATCTGTTCGATAAAAATTCCGACATGGTGTTGTCTTTCCTTCCCAGTCCCTCTTTGGCGGATATTCTTAGAAAGAGGGCGGATTCGTTCGGGTATCTTCCGATGCGCGAATCGTCGTTATGAGCAGAACGGAGGATAGCATGGCTGATTCCATCGCCGATATTGGATTTGTGGATGAGCGTCGTGACATTGATGCTGATTTCGCTCATTTATATGAGATCATGGAGTCCCGTTCATTCCGGACCAACAGCGGGCTGGCAGGAGAACAGCCGTATTACATCTATGACTACCCGCCCATGCAGGAGCTTGAAGTCGCCGAGCATATCAAGCAGTTGGCGAATCGTCTGCAGACGATGACGCCGAAAGATGATGGCGATTACGCTCCGCAAGTGCTTACGTTGGATTTGTACGACATTGCTTTGGAGATTCTTGAGAAGCGTGGCATTTTGGATCGCATATTCAAAAGGGAGGAAAAACGCCACAAAAAGGTTTCATCGGATGTTCACACGGATAACTTCTTGAGATTGCTCGACAATATACTGGGGGCCGATGCGAATCATCTGCCCGATACCATTCGTGATCATTACGAGCAGGCCAAGAGCGAAGGCGGGGCCGATATCGTGTTCATTACGGGAATCGGCAAGGTTTACCCGTATATTCGTGCGCATACACTGCTCAACGCGTTGCAAGGGCGTATCGATGATCGCCCGCTGGTACTGTTTTATCCGGGTACGTTCACAAGAAGCGCTACTTCAGGATCGGTCATGTCGCTGTTCAACTGTTTGCCGGGAGACAATTACTATCGTGCGCAAAATCTGCGTGAGATGAGCGTGCAGCTGGAAGCATAGCGGTTTAAAGGAATGTCCTGTCAGCTGCAACATGACAAGAGGCAGGATTTGCAAGTATTCGTTCAAAGAAGAAGGGACACAAATGAACGGGGAAAACGGCATCAGTTTCAAGGAGCTGTTCAGCAAGGACATTGACCGCAACATCAATGGTGTGATCAAGGCCAATGATGAGAAAAATCTTAACGATGAGGTCAACGAGTATGTGCTTACGGAGGAGATTTGCCGCAATCTGGCCAAATTCCTTGACGTATACAACGACCCGTCGAACCACGAACAGAACGGTGCATGGATTTCCGGTTTCTTCGGTTCCGGTAAATCGCACCTGTTGAAGATGCTGTCGCATATTCTGGGCGAGGTCCCGGCTGAACTCGTTGACAAGGGCAATAAGCCGACCATGAGTCGCGAACAGATTGTTCATGCCTTCATGGGCAAGGCCGAAGCACAGGATGACCAGATGCTTGCAGGTCAGCTTGAAAAGGCTTTGACGATACCAGCCACGTCGATTCTATTCAACATCGATCAGAAGGCGGATAAATCCAATGCCTCCGACATGCTGCTGTACGCTTTTGTTCGCGTATTCGATGAGGCGCGTGGTTTCTACGGCAAGAATCCGTACGTTGCGAAATTCGAACGCGATTTGGCGAGCAATGGTTATTTCGAGGATTTCAAACAAGAGTTCGAACAGGTGGCTGGCAAACCATGGAGCGAAGGCCGTGGTGAGGCCGTGCTATGGGATGATGAGATCTGCGAAGCCTATGCCGCGGTGACAGGCAAACCGGAGCAAGACAGCATCATCCAACGGTACGAGGATACGTACACGATGACGGTCGGCGACTTCGCAGACGACGTGAACGTGTGGCTGTTCCGTCAGGAACCGAACCGCCGCATCCTGTTCCTCGTGGATGAGGTAGGCCAGTTCATCGGTGAGAACAGAGAGCTCATGCTGTCACTGCAATCCATCGCCGAGGATCTTGCTGTCAAGACCAACGGGCGTGCATGGGTGGTGGTCACTTCCCAGGAAGACATGGATACCATTGTTGGCGATCGGACCAAGCAACAAAGCTATGATTTTTCGAAGATCCAGGGCAGGTTCTCCATCAAGCTGAAGCTCAACAGTGCCGACGTGGTGGAGGTCATTCAGAAGCGCTTGCTGACCAAGAAACCGGAATATGAGTCAGTGATGAACGAGCTGTGGGATGAGCAGAACGCGAACCTGCGCACCATGTTCGAATTCACTCGTGAGACTTCGAAATTCAGTAATAACAAGGCATACAGCAAGGACGATTTCATCGCATCGTATCCGTTTGTGAACTATGAGTTCGAGCTGTTCCAGAACGTGCTGCGGGAAATGAGCCGGTACAACATGTTCTCCGGACGCCACGCATCTGTGGGTGAACGGTCTATGCTTTCCACCATCAGCAGCACGTTGCGATCCGGCCAGAATGAGATGGTCGGGGCCCTGATGCCATTCGACAAACTATATGACGGTATTGCCGACGCCATCCAATCAACCTCGAACTTCCGCATCAACCAAGCCGAAAAGAGACTCGGCTCCGATATAAAGGAGCTGGGCGTGCGCCTGCTGAAGGTGCTGCTGCTGGTCAAGCATGTCGACGGATTCCCCACCACACCGCATAACCTGCGCATTCTGCTGACCGACCAGTTCGACATGGACGTGATGGAACTGGAACGGAACATCAAGTATGTTCTGGGAGAGTTGGAAAAAGATACGTATGTACAGCGTGTGGGAGATACCTACAACTATCTGACCAACGAAGAGCAGGATATCGAGCAGGAGATCAAAAGCACGGACATCGACTCCAGCAAGGAAATCGACGAGCTGAAGAAGATCTTGGTCAGTGACGTGCTCGGCAAGATGACCGTGGCATACGGCGAACAGCGTGCCCAGTTCCGCTATGGTTTGCGCATCGATGGGGTGCAACAGTCCGCGCAGCAGCTCATCTGGCTGAACGTGGTCACATCGACCAATGCGCAGGACCGTGCGGACGCCATTCGCATGGGCATGGGCATGCGCGACACCATCACTTTGCTGTTGGATATGTCCGACAGAACACTGTTCGATGATCTGCGCATGTACGTGAAAACCTACACATACCTCATGCGCACCGACAAGAACAGCCAGTCAGAAGTGCGCCAGCAGATCATCTCCCGCAAGAGCGTCGCCAATGAAAGGCTTTACACGGAGCTGCGTACCCGCATCGTCAAAGCCGCGGCCAATGGCGAGTTCGACTATAACGGCGGAAAAGTGGAAGTGAAATCCACCGAGGTGCAGGCGCGTATGGCGGAAGGGCTTGGAACGCTCATCGGCCGGTACTACACGAACTTTTCTCTACTTGGTGGGCAAAGATACGAGGAAACGGATCTCGCTCGCATCATCATGAACGCTTCGCAGCACCAGCCTGGCATGCTTGACGGCATGAACGCAGTGCAGGACAAGCTCGACGTTCCCGCCGATGATGTGTTCGCCGCGATCAGTCGTGACAAAGGCAAAGGCATGGTCGCCACCGTCAAGAGCCTTCTTGATGCCTACGGCAGCGTTCCCTATGGTTGGCCGTATGCCGCCACGCTCGCATGCATCGGCCACCTGTATGGTTCCGACAGAATCACGCTGACATTGGATGGCAAGCCGGTGCAGCGCAGCGAGGCCGCCCGTTTGCTTAGGGAAACGAAGAAGCAGGATTCCATCCGAGTGGATCTGCCACGCGTATTCGACACGAGAAAAGTTTCACAGCTGCGTGACTTCGCCAGGGATTTCCTTGGGCTCACCGCCGCGGACCTGCCATCGAATGCGATTGATCTGGCGGAGGCCGTTACCACGCGACTTAAGTGGGAGGCGGAGAGTTTGACCCAGCTGCGCGTGCGCAATGCCCGATTCGGCTTTGTGCAGCAGCTCGACAAGGCCATTGAGAAAATCAACTATGCCTCCGGAATGGGTGAGGACTGGCTGCTTGGCGATTTCACCGCACAAGAAACCGAAAACGGTTCCGAGGAACTGCTCGAGTTTAAAGAAGACGTAATCGACCCGATTGTCGCTTTCCTTAACGGCTCCCAATCCAGGATTCTTGCAGACGGATTGGAATGGCTGAAAAACAATAAGCCGAACATCGACTATGTATCTGGTACTACGGCAGCAGGCCTGTACCAATCCGCGGAACAGCTGGCCAACGACCCGAACATCTTCCGCAAAACCAATAAATTTAAGACTGCCATTGACGATCTGCGTGAGGCAACAGACGCAACCATCCAAACCGAACGCGCCAACGCGCTTAAAGACGTGGAAGATATTCGCGCCAGAATCCACGATTCCACCGAATATCAGCACGCAACACAAGCCGCGCAAACCAAGGTCGAGACGGAACTGGACCAAGTGGCGGAACGCATGCAGCGCATACCGTTCATCTACAAAATGCGCGAAAGCGTACACGAACTGAGCGAACGCACTTACCCGCAACTCATCAACGCACTAGCAGCCTCCGCGCCGAGGCCGAAGACCTCGCTCGCAGGAGAGGCGCAGGCTGCTACAGCTACTACGCCGATGGATGCGAACATTCCTGAATCGCAACAAGGGAAAACCCCACGCGTGGCCGTGTCGTTCGCTACCATCAGCAGGCCTCACACCAAGGACGCTTTGGAGACCGAGGACGATGTGGACGACTTCCTTGATGCCTACCGCCGTGAGCTTATCGCCGCCATTGAGAACGGAAAGAAGATCCTGCTATGAACACGTCGAAACTGCAATCCTTCGCAACGGATGCGCGCCGCCAGCTCATGAACGCGGTGAGGGCTCGGCTTGACGCCGCATTGGTGCCGAATTCCGACGCCCAGGTTGATGACCCGCGTGCGTTCGATTTTCTGCAGCGTGAGATCGGGCAGGCCGGTGGCGGCGTAGAGGGCCGCAGACATGTGGTGGAACGTTATGCGTACCGGTGGTTCAATCGCATCATCGCGTTCCGTTACATGGATGTGCACGGGTTCACCGGTACGCCGGTGGTCTCTCCAGCTGGCCTGACCAGCACGAACGGTCTGCCGGAAGTGCTTGCAGCCGCGAAACGAGGCGAGTATGACAGCAGGGTGTTCTCGTTGCGGGTGAATGATAAGGCCAAAGAGCGCATTGAAGGATTGCTGAGTGGTTCCATTTTGGCAGATGATCCGCAGGGCGTGGCTTATGGTCTGCTGCTGCAATCCGAATGCCGGTTCTGGAATCGTAACCTGCCGTTCGTGTTCGAAAACGTCGGCAAGGAGGCCGGCAGAGTGGATGAACTGCTCATGCCAGCTGATCTGCTCGCCGAGGGTTCCGTGTTGAGGAATGCGGTGGAGGTCATGACCCCGGAGGATTGCGGTGTTGACGATCCGTCCGGCAACGTGGAGATCATCGGCTGGCTGTACCAGTACTACATTTCGGAACGCAAGAACGAGGTGATGGACGGGTTCAAGAAGAACCACAAAGCCGGAGCCAATGAGATTCCCGCCGCCACCCAGCTGTTCACGCCGGACTGGATTGTGCGCTACCTGGTGCAGAACACGGTTGGCAGCCTTTGGATGCAGTCCCATCCAGACAGCCAGCTGTACAAGAACTGGGACTACTATATTCAGCCTTCGGAGGATGGTTCTACTGAGAACGAGGATATTCTCAACATTCAAACGCCTGAAGAGCTAACCGTGTGCGATCCCGCATGCGGTTCCGGCCACATGCTTACCTACGCGTTCGACCTGCTGTATGAGATCTACGAGGAGGAGGGGTATGCGCCGAGTGATATTCCCGGCCTGATTCTCAAACACAACCTGTACGGCATGGAAATCGACGAGCGAGCTGCAAGTCTTGCCGCCTTTGCCCTGACCATGAAGGCACGCTCCCGTTCCCGTAGATTCTTCAAGAAACAGGTGGAGCCGAATATTCAGTGCATTGCGCCGATTTCGTTCGAGGAAGGCGATGTCGCCGATCTGAATGACCTATACCAAGTGGATTTGGACTTCACGGTATGGAATACCTATGCGAAGGCTGATGTATATGGTTCGCTGATTCAACCGCCGCAGGAGCTTGTTGAATTGGCGGCGTCAGCGCAGAAAAATGCTGATGACATTGGCACGCTGTTCGACCCGCTTCTGCGTGAACATGCGGAGGAGGTTTTCGCTCAAACAAGGTATCTTGCCCGCAAATACGCGGCAGTGGTGGCGAACCCTCCATACATGGGCGCAAAGAACATGAGCGGCGAGCTCAAACAGTTCGTGCAGGACCATTATGAGGATGGTAAGGCTGATCTCTTTGCGGCATTCATTTATAGACTGTTTGAGTTGGTGCCTAAGCATGGGCAGCTTGGCTTCATGACTCCTTACGTGTGGATGTTCATATCTTCCTATGAGCAGATGCGTCAACGGATTATCCGACAGGAACACATCAGTTCATTGATTCAACTGGAATATTCCGGATTCGAAGGTGCCACCGTGCCTATTTGTGCTTTCACTCTAGGAAAGGGTCGCAGCGATAGGAAGGGTGCATTTGTCAGGCTTAGTGATTTTGTAGGAGCGAAGCAGCAAGGTCCTCGTGCATTGGAAATTATCGAAGCGCACAATAATGAGCAATCTGCCCATTCGGGTATGCGCAAGTATTTTTTCGAGGTGAACCAGAACGAGTTCGCGCAAATCCCCGGCTCGCCAATTGTCTATTGGCTCAGTGAGGACGTTTTATCGCTTTTTAGCTTAAAAAGTTTGTCATCAAAAGCTGTCTGCAAGCATGGGATGTCCACGGGCAATAATGAATCAATGCTTCGCCTGTGGTCTGAAGTGAGCTATAAGCGAGTTTATCTGTATTATAAAACGCGTGAGGAAGCATATCATGCAAACGGGTGGTTCCCATACAACAAAGGTGGGGAATACAGAAAGTGGTTCGGCAATAGACAATTTATTTTGCGGTATGATTCCATGGGTCAGAAACGGATGCTGAATCTGCCTGGTTTTAGGCACGATGGACGAGATTACTTTTTTAAACCAGCTATTTCGTGGTCGAAAATTTCTTCAGGCCAACCTGCATTTAGGCTTTACCGAGAAGGATTTGTTTTTGATGTTGCTGGTTGTTCGTTTTTTCCATGCGAAAATACCGAGTTGTTGAACTTATTGGGTATGGTAAATTCGTCAACTGTTCAGCTTCTGCTCTCGGCATTGTCTCCAACGCTCAATTACGAGGTTGGACAAATTGCTAAGTTGCCTTTCTGTCAGTTACCTGATCTAGCTGAATCCATCATTACACAGATAATTAATGTCTCCGCGAAGGATTGGAACTCGTTCGAGACATCGTGGGATTTCCAGCGATTCACGTTGCTCGATCCTAATCAGGGTGCACAAGTGGGAGATTTGCTTGAAGAGGCGGTATTGCATCTTCGCGAGTACTGGGATCGTGTATCTGAGGAACAGCGCCAGCGTGAGATCCGTAATAACGAGATGGTTGCGGACGCATATGGCGTGCGTGATGACGTGCCATGCGATGTGCCGCTGGAACGCGTGTCATTGAAGCGTAACGTCGCGTTCGCATGTCCGAAGGATACGCCGGAAGCGCGCAACGAGAAATTCGCCCAAGATGTCGTCAGGGAACTCATTTCCTATGCGGTGGGCTGCATGTTCGGCAGGTATTCGCTCGATAAGCCTGGTTTGATTCTCGCTTCGCAGGGTGAAACACTTGATGATTTCCACGCGCAGATTCCGAACCCATCGTTCGAGCCGGATGAAGACAATGTCATTCCGGTCACGGAAACGGACTGCTTCGAGGACGATATCGTGACACGGTTCCGTAGGTTCCTCTCTGTGGCGTTCGGCAAGGAGAATCTGGCCGCGAACATCGCCTACATCGAACAGGTGCTGGGCAAGAGCATCCGCAAGTATTTCGTGAATGATTTCTACAACGACCACGTGAGGATGTATTCGAATCGTCCGATCTACTGGCAGTACTCTAGTCAAACCAGCAACAAGGGCTCGTTCAAGGCGCTCGTGTACCTGCACCGGTATACGCCGAAAACCACGAACGTGGTACTCAACTATCTGCGCGACTACACCGGCAAAATCGCCGACATCGCCGATAGCTTGGAACATTCGGATCGTGCCGCGGACCAGAAACAGGCCGCCAAACTGCACAAGGCCGTTCTCGAGTGTAAGGATTACGAGGACCAGACCCTGTACCCATTAGCTACCCGCAACCTGGAAATGGATTTGGACGACGGTGTGTTGGTGAACTACCTGCGCATGGGCAAGGCTCTGCGTTCCATCCCCTCTATCGAGAAGAAGCGCAAAGACGTCTCCACCTGGACCTGGCCCGTCCATCCGCTGGGCAAGGAGTAGTTGTCAGCTTATGTGGATTACGGCAGATGTAAATATTCCTCAACAGTTACTCGACGCCGCCGCGAAGGATGAAGTGGTTTTCTTTGTCGGCGCGGGAGCTTCATTTAATCCTCCCTCCAATCTGCCTTCTTATGAGCAGTTAGCCACAAAGCTTGCTGAAGAGGCAGATGAGCCTCTCCCTCATAATGGTGAGCAGTTGGATCGTTTTATTGGGATGCTGCCTGATAATTTTAATGCTCACAAGCGAACTAAAGATCTCATGCGTGGTGATGATATTCATTGCAATTCCACGCACGAAGCTATCGTCAGACTTGCTAGTAGCGTAAAAACTCCGCGCATTGTGACAACAAATTACGATCTTCTTCTTGAGGAAGCTGCGCAAAAGCAGAATTGTGATTTAGGCAGAAGCTATTATGGACCGGCTGTCCCCATCGGCAGCGATTTCTCAGGATTGTTGTACTTGCATGGCTCAGTGGATAGCCCTGATCGCGAAATAGTCCTTGACGATAGGGATTTTGCTCGGGCTTACCTTTCAGAGGGCTGGGCGACACGTTTTCTACTTAAGCTATTTGAGACATACACGGTTGTATTCATTGGCTACAGCTTTGGCGATGTCATTATGCGATATCTTGCATTGGGCATTTCGTCCCACGCCAGACCTCGGTACATTTTCCTCTCTGAGGAGGACATGGACGGAAGAGATAATGAATGGCAGCATAATGGAATTACTCCAATTCCCTATCCTTCTGCTAATGGGCATCATGCGTTAGTTGAAGCACTAACCGCTTGGGCTGATTATATATCTTCGGACTACAATGCCTACAAAAAACGTTTGCCGGACATTATTAGAAATGGCGTTCCGAAAGATGATGTAGATTTCGACTATGTCAGCGCTGCTGTATCTACAGATGAAGGGGCACAATGCTTTGTTGACATTATTGAAAGGGAAGAAGGTCAGAAAAAAGCAGATAAATCGAAGATAAAGAGGGAATGGCTATCTTGGCTGATGAGTTCGGACGCGCTCCGGGAAGTTTTCACAGAAAGAGGCCCAAAGACTCAGAATGAGAAGATTCTGCTGGATTGGTTCCTTGTCGATTTTGTGCAAAAGCCGGAAGAACGGGATTTTGTGCTGTATGTGCTTTGCAAGTTGCAATCATCAATGTCTGATTGGTTATTTGAGCAATTGCATGAATGTGTCAGTTATTGCATCAGCCATCGGGATAGACGGGATTTAATTCCGGTCTTTACGGTTTTAATGACTTCCATGCAGGGCCACTCCGCGCCAAGTGTTCTTGATGAATTTATTGAGCCATCGTTACTTTACAATTCAGATATATCGCCTCAAATATTATCTCTCATTATTCGCCCATATTTAAAACTGACCGCGCCTTTCCGGGGGAACGGCATAAGGCCTAGAGCTGAGATTGCATGGCCATATGACAGGATAGAAGAGCTTGATAATCATTTGAGCTTCGACATGAAGAAGATGGCATTGCTTGCTGAATCCAGCTTACAAAGAGCTGGTGCTCTATTACAAGCTTATCAAGGTGAAAATGAATACTCTTGTTTAAGTAGGCCATCGATAGAGCCTAGCGATCAGAATTTATATGTGTCTGATTTGCAATCTATGTTTGTCGACATTCTTCGTGATTATGCGCATGGTCATAAAGATCAACAGGATAGTCTGATATATCGGTGGTGGAATAGTGAGTCTGCGCTTCTTAAACGTTTAGCGATTAATACTATTGCTTTTTCGGATTGGGATGCGAACCGTAAAATCACTTGGATTCTCGAACATGATTATTTATTTGACTTGGATGCCCATCATGAAGTCTATATGGTTCTTAAAGAAGCCGCTCCGAGCATGGGAGAGAATTCGAAGAAAAACATACTAGAATATCTGAGGAATAAACTTGATTCCCTCAAGGAAACATATTCTGATGAACGAACGGCGCTTTATGAGCAGTTTGATGTTCTTCAATGGCTTCTTAGGCATATGAATGGTGGAATGGGGAATTGGCCTGAGGCTCAGAAGTGGAAGAATGAGCTTGCTCGGAAATATAATTTTTTGCCGCGAGAGCATGCAGATTTCCATATTTATTCTGAAGGGGTTTGCAGTGTAACTACTGGAATTACTGATGAGCAATTTATTGATATTTTAGAGAACCGTCCGTCTGTTCTCGAAGAAAAAATGTTTGGTAACCAAGATAAAACGGTTAAATTTGATTCTTTGAGTATTAATAATCAAATCTCTGAAGTTGTTTCGCATAATCCTCGGGTGGGATTTACTCTTTGGGAACTTGTCAATCGGCATAAAGAAAGTGACGCAGTTCAATATAGTTGCTCAATCATTCGTGGGTGGGGTGAGACATCCCTGGATGATGAACAAATATTGGTTCTTGATTTATTGAAGAAGCTATTGCCGAAGATGGGACAAGATGAAGTAAGCGCAGTGTCGTTTTTCCTGAATAGACAGATTGATGGGGAAAAGACTACGATTACCGCGAAAACTTTACAGATAATGAGTGATATCGCGTTGCAAATTTGGGAACGATATAGCTCGACATTCAGCGCAAGTAAAGATCAGCAATGGCTGAACGATCCAGTTACATATTCCTTGAATTGTTGGCCTGGTAAACTCGCTTATTTCTGGATGGGCAGAATCCGTTGGAGATATAGGCAAGAAGCTGATTCTTGGAATGGTCTTGATGATCTCGAAAAGAAGATGGTTCGTCGTTTTGTAGATGATGAAGGTGACTTCTCCCCGCTCGTTTGGACAGCATTGCTTACAAATATCAATATGCTTCATTCGCTTGATCGGGAAAATACAGAGAGCTGGTTGCCTGATTTAATGAAAAAAGCGGGCACGAAGTTTATTTGGAATGTGATGCTCCCGAATCCGATTCTTAATATTCGACTTATTGACATAGCTTTTTATGAGAGCTGTCTTGATGAGTTTAAATATCTGTCTCATTTGGATGATTATAAGAAACAAAGCTTTCTCTTACAGGTATTTTGGATAGTGACTTATGCTGGATTGGAAGATAAACGGAGAGCGAAACTTTTGTCTAAAGTCGTGACAGCTGGGAATGGCATTTATGCTCCTTTGTTCATGGACCGGATTGTGTGGGCTTTCAAATTCCGGCTTGATTCCAAAGGCAAGAATATGGTGTGGGATTTATGGCTCCATCGATTTATTGAAGATCGTCATGCCGGCAAAGGACGGAACTGGAGTGAAAAAGAGCGAATTGCTTTTGCTGAACTAATTCCTCTGTTGGATGAGCATCTTAAAGAAGGAATGAAGTATCTTTCTGATAATTTCCCAAGAATTATGGGGCGGGATTTTATCAACCTTATTATGCTTAAAAATATTGATGATATTCCGCAGGAATGTGCGGAGGCATTTATTGAGTTTTATATGTGTTTATTTAAGCAACCTGATATTCCTTATATATGGCGAGTAGAAGAATTATTGCAGAATCTAATCGATAAGTTTGGAATTGGTAAAGTTAGTCCATTGGTGTCTTTAGCAAGGCAGAAGCGTATCATCTCAGATACTTGGAGTCCTTCTTTCGAAGGAGGAGCTGCGTAATGGTGACGAAGAAGGTGAGATATGGGTATTAAAACACTGTTGCGCGGCGAATCCAAGAATGTGGAGTACAAGCTCACGCCTCCTTCCAGGAGCATCAACTACACCAAAACCGCGGTGGCGTTCGCCAACGGGCAAGGCGGATGTTTGGTATTCGGCGTCGAAGACCAGACACTTTGCGTGGTTGGTATTGCCGAAGACAAAGTGTTCACGGTAATGGACTCCATTTCGGACGCCATTGTTAATAGCTGCGAGCCGATGATCATCCCCGACATCACCATGCATGATGTGAACGGCAAGACGGTTATCGTAGCCGAGATTGCTCCCGGCTTGCAGCGTCCGTACCATATCAAGTCGCTCGGCCAGGAGCAAGGAACGTTCGTCCGCGTAGCTGGCACCACACGTCAAGCTGATCAGCCCACCATCCGTGAGCTGACCATTGAAGGCAGCAACCGGAGCTTCGACCGAGTGCAATGCCTTGGACTGTCCATAACGGAAGAAGACATTGAAGCATTGTGCGCAAGTCTGACGAAAACCGCGAAGGATAATGCCGAAGACCCCGAAAAAGTCAAAACGGTTACGGAGAAACAGTTGCTGCAGTGGGGTGTGCTGACAGAACAAGACGGGCAATTGGTGCCCACCAATGCCTATGCGATTCTGACCGGCAATACGGCCGTCCGATCCGTGGTGCAATGCGGCGTGTTCAAGGGAACCACCAAAGCTGTGTTCGTGGATCGACGTGAGTTCGCCGGTACTCCGCAGGAGCTTATCGAAGAGTCCTACCAGTATGTGTTGCGCAACATCCATATGGGCGCTCGGTTCAAAGGCGTGTACCGGCAGGACGTGTATGAGATTCCACCGGATGCCATTCGAGAGCTGATTGTCAACGCGATAGTGCATCGCAGCTATATCGACCATTCAAGCATTCAGATCGCGATTTACGATAATCGATTGGAGATCACTTCGCCCGGGCGTCTGCCGATGGGACAGACCATTGAACGTATGAAGCAGGGCTATTCAAAAATTCGCAACGAGGCATTGGCCTCTGCTTTTGAATACATGGGTTATATCGAGCACTGGGGGAGCGGCATCCTGCGTGTGATGCAGGAGGTGCGCGATGCCGGATTGCCTGAGCCGGAATTTCTTGGCGGCGATACGGATCTGCGTATCAATATCTATCGCAATGGCTCGGAGACAGTTTCTGATGACGGGATTGTGACGGGATTACGACGGGATTCGCTTTCTGATGACGGGATTGTGACGGGATTACGACGGGATTCGCTTTCTGATGACGGGATTGTGGAAGGAGCAACTTCAAAAACGAGTGCTGCTCCGAATGCCGCCATTGCAGTGGTTCCATCCCAGAAAGAGCGTATTCTTGATGCGCTGCGTAAGAATGCGAGCATTTCTATCTCTGACGCCATACGGATACTGGGCGTGCAGGAAAGGCAGGCTCAACGAATATTGAAGAGTCTGGTAGAGGAAGGCAGTGCAGTGAAAATTGGTGCTGCCCGCGCCACTCGATACGCTGAAGCGAAGAAAAGGACGGAACTGCATGAGTGAGAATAGCCAAGTAACAAGACTGCTCGCCAGACGTTTCAGCCAGCCAGGCGAGCGTGGGCGCATCGTGTTCTGGCGTGATGACAAGAAACAGTACGCGGATGTTGTGGAAACGTTGGTGGGGGAGCGCACCACTGATGAGATACTGCGTGAGGTTGAACTCATCACTCCGGAAATTGGGGATGAGAACGACAGGCGGTACATTCCGTTCACGGTGCGCTATCGCATGTTCCACGAGCAGCCGAATCAAAAATTCCTAGTATATCTGACGGAGCCGGCCCCGGCGGTTCAAGACAACTGGCTGTTGGATTTGGAATTGGCGTACTGTCCCACGTTCACCATGGACAAACTCGCCGTGACACTTACGGAAACGCTGCCGGAAGCCTCCTCCGACACTCGAAACAAGTGGTTGGAAGTAATGAGGGGCGTACCAAAGTTCTTCGACAGCGAAGAACGCGCCAAGCGTCTCGCGAAACGTCTTAACGCGCACGACGACGCCACCGATTTCCAAGCGAAGATGATCGCCACGCTGCTGCAACTGAAAGATGATCGGCACAGCATGCAAGACATCTGGGCTGAGCTACTTACGCAATATTCGCAGGGTGACGATTCCGGTATCACCGTGATCGAACGCATGGGATTAAGCACGTTCCATTGGACTGGAACACGGCGCATTTATCGTTTTGACGTGGATACTGATGCCGGCAGCGAGCCGACGGTGAAGGACTTCGTGCTATGGCTGTTCCAGCTCGCATGGAACGGATTCTCCGATGGAAAGAACGCCGTCTCCACTTATGCGAACATTATTCGCGACTGGGACGACTGGTATAAGAATATCGACATGCGCACGGTACTGCAGAATCTTTCCGAGAATGCCGTGGAGGAACTGCACCTGTCCACTCGAATCGCCGACATGAGCGTAGAGGAGCTTGCCGACCGTGACCTGTTCCGCGACGTGGATGAGATGATCGTCAACAAGCTGTTCGAACGGTTGGGCTCGCAATCCATTACGGACGACCAGGTGCAACGAATCATCAACGGGCGTAAGCAAAAGCTCTGGTACGCAGAATATACCGACCAATACGAGTGCATTGCCGCAGCAAGCAGGCTTCGCGCCGTGTTGACTGAATGCAGCGGACTCATTAGCACCATCAGCTCACCGGAACAAGGGATGAAGCTGTATGCCGAAAAGCTGTACAAGGCCGATGGCGCATACAGAAAATATGTGCTCGCATGGCATCGTGCCAACCCGGATGCGGTGAGCGTGGACGATGATCTGCAAAGCGCCTACGAGGCATATCAGCAGGATCTGGGTCAGGCATGGCAAAAACAAGTCGATACGCTAAGCCAATGGAAGTTCATAGACATGGACGCGCAAACCAATTTCTATGAACGTGAAATCGCGCCGGTATTGAAGTCCGGCAGAAAAATCGCCGTGATCATTTCCGATGCGCTACGTTACGAGGTTGCGCAGGAACTGTCCGAACGCATCGACAGGGAAAGCCGTTTCAGTACGAAACTGAACATGCAATACAGCGTTCTGCCATCCTATACGCAACTTGGCATGGCGGCGTTGCTGCCGCACGGTTCGCTCGAATTCGACGGCAAAGACCGTTTATATGTTCTGGCGGATGGACGCAGCACCAAAGGAATCGAAGCGCGCGCCGCCATTCTTTCGGCCGTAGGTGGCAAAGCGATTAGATATGACGATTTGACAAAGCTGAAAGTCAGCGAAATCAAAGAACTATATAAATCCTGCAATGTGTTGTATGTGTATCACAACCATATCGACGCTACCGGTGATACGGAGAAAACGGAATCGGAAACAGTGGACGCATGCGAGAAGACGTTCAAGGAACTGGGCGAAGTAGTCAAAAAACTTACCAGCGGTAACGTCCATAACATGATCATCACCGCAGATCACGGATTCCTCTATCAGGACCGAGATCTGGACAGTACAGAATGGTTGAGCGAACAGCCCAAGGGTGATGCGGTATGGGTGAGAAAGCGGCGATTCTCCATCGGATCCAATCTTGCTCCAGGTCGTGCGTTCGTGACATTCAATGCCGCGCAGATAGGAATGGACGATCCTCAGAATGAAGGCATAAGCATTCAGGTGCCGAACTCCATCATGCGTTTGCGCATGCAGGGCACTGGCGTACGATACGTGCATGGAGGAGCCGCATTGCAGGAAATCGTCGTTCCTGTGCTGCATGTCAGTAAGGGACGTTCCGCAGCGGGCGATGTGAGACCTGTGGAGTTCTCCATACTGCAGAGGAACGACAGACTTTCCAGTAGGCAGTTGACTGTGGAATTCTTCCAGAACGAGCCCGTTGGAGGAAAAATCCGCGCACGTACCGTATTGGCCGGATTGTGGGGGCGTGATGCGGCAGGCAATGATGTGCTCATCTCCAATGAGACACCGGTCGCCTTCGATCTGCTCGGGCAGGAGAAAAGCGAACGCCATGTGACGGCTACGCTCATGCTGACCAGTGACGCGGAACGGTTCAATGGAACGAATATCGAACTGCGCTTGCGTGAGAAGACAGCTGGGTCAAATGTGCTGGTCATGCTTGAGCAGAAGGCACGATACTTCTTCAAACAGGGTGTGGTGGCCGACGATGCCGGATTCTTCGACTGAATTGGATGAGCACAGAGGAAAGCGACCGTAAGGGGTAACACAATGAATGAGCAGAATATGAGCCAGAACGGTTGGATTGAAAGTCCTGAGCGCAACGCGGATGGGAATTCCCTGACCGCGTTGGACGCTAAGATCACTGACCTGTTCCCCGGGGTCACCGTCCGCAAGGATCTGGTGAACAAGGTCAAGGGCAATGCGTTGGTGCCCTCATATGTGCTGGAGTTCCTGCTCAGCGCATATGCCACGAATACCGACCAGGCCAGTATCGAGTCGGGTGTGGATCGAGTGCGTGCCATTCTTGCAAACAACTATGTGCATCGTGAGGAAGCCAATCTTATCCAGTCGAAAATCCGCGAGAAAGGGAGCCATAGGATTATCGACCGTGTACAGGTGGCTCTTAACGAGAAGACCGACCTGTATGAGGCGACATTCTCCAATCTCGGCATCAGCCAGGTCATTGTCGATCCAAGCCTTGTAAAGGCTTATCCGAAACTGCTGGTGACGGGCATCTGGTGCATGTGTCAGATCGGTTACGCATATTCCGGCGACCCGCGCGAAGTGCCATGGCAGTTGCTGCAGCTCAAGCCTGTGCAGATGTCTCGTGATGATCGCGAAAACTACATGCAGCAACGTTCGCAATTCACCGATAGCGAATGGATCGATCTGCTGATGCAATCCATTGGGTTCAATCCTGACCTGTTCTCCGACCGGGCGAAACTGCTGCATCTGGTACGCATGGTGCCGTTTGTGGAACGAAACTACAATCTGGTCGAACTCGGGCCGAAAGGCACCGGCAAGTCGCACATCTACTCGGAATTCTCGCCGCACGGCATGCTCATATCCGGCGGGGAAGTGACAGTGGCCAAACTGTTCGTGAACAATTCCAACGGACATCTGGGGCTTGTGGGCTATTGGGATACGGTGGCGTTCGACGAGTTCGCAGGCAAGGCCAAGAAGGCCGGCCGGGACTTGGTGGACATCATGAAGAACTACATGGCCAACAAGTCGTTCTCCCGTGGCGTCGAGACGTTCCAAGGCGAGGCGAGCATGGCGTTCGTAGGCAACACCTCGCATAACGTGCCGTACATGCTGAAAAACTCCGACCTGTTCGAGGAACTGCCGAAACAGTATCACGATCCGGCATTCCTGGATCGTATTCACTTCTATCTGCCGGGTTGGGAGTTCGAACAGATCCGTTCCGAGATGTTCACCAGCGGATTCGGTTTCGTTGTCGACTATCTGGCGGAGATTCTGCACAACCTGCGCGATGCCGATTACAGCGACCGGTTCGAAAAGTATTTCGAACTGTCTTCCACACTGTCCACGCGAGATAAGGACGGCATCAAAAAGACGTTCTCCGGATTGATGAAGCTTATTTACCCGGACGGCAATGCTTCTCCTGAACAGATGGAACCGTTGCTGCGTTGCGCCATCGAGGGCCGTAAGCGCGTCAAGGACCAGCTGTGCCGCATCGACTCCACCATGGAGGAAGTCGAGTTCACATACAAGCGTGTGAGCGACGGTGAAGTAGTCGCCGTGCAGACGTTGGAAGAGCTCGACTACCCGCAGCTGTATTGGCGTGGGCGTGTAGCTGAGAATTCGGAAGATAAGGGCGAGGTGGAAGCGCCTGTTGCCGATGATGCCGTGGCAATTGCGGGTAGCGAGGGAGGAGCTGGTGCCTCTGAGAATGCCGATGCCTTGCCCGTAGCGCGGCATCAAGAAGCGGTGATGTTGGCGCCGGTCGAGCGTCTTGCAGCAAAGGCCGATGGGAAGCAGCGGGAACTGGTCGAGAATCAACGTGGAATCACGTATTTCGGATTATTCGGCCCCTACTTGGCCGGGGCAAAGAAAATCGTTGTAGAGGATGCGTATGTGCGTAAGCCGTACCAGCTGCGTAATCTGGCTGAGTTCTTGGAGATGCTGCTGAGATGCAAAAATCCCGATGAGGATGTAGCCGTTCGTCTGGTGACTGGGCATAATGAGCCTGGATTCGTGGAGGCGCAGCTAAATGGTTTGAACGAATTGGCATCGACGTTCGCACAGCTGGGCGTGAACCTCACATACGAATTCAGAGACACTTTGCACGACCGTTCCATTACCGCGGATACCGGCTGGGAAATTCTTCCCGGTCGTGGTCTTGACATCTTCCAGAAATTCGTTGACGGCGATTGGCTTAACCCGCTGTTGCGCCATCAGCAGCTCCGCCGCGTTAAGGAATGCAAGGTCACGTATCAGCGGGTCAGCGAGAAGTGAGGCAAAAAATGAATGTCCAATGTCCAGCTTGCGGAACGTATGTGGCAGAGACCGCGACCATGTGTCCGTATTGCGGTTTTCGCGGTGATGATCCGAGCCTGCCAATATACAAGCAGGGGGAGTATCGTCCTGTGCCAATTGTGCCTTGCGAAATCGTGATGGATGATGGCCGGCGTGGCGAGATTTGGTTGTCTGACGAAGACAGCAAGAATCTGTTTCGGCATTTGACTAATTGGAAATGGCTTTCAACCATGCTTCCGGCTCTGGCGGAAACATTAGAAAGTATGTTTGGCGGAACTGTGCATTTGGAAGCCAAGCTTCCGGAACATATCATGCGCATGATTGAAGAGGGCAAACTCCATTTCGCCACGGATAAAAACGGTGAGATTCTCGCTGAAGTGTTCGATGAACGCAATAAAATCTTCAAACAAGTGCGTTTGGAGAAAGTCGTCAGAAATGATACGTTATTGCCGGCTATGCAGCATCTTGAAACACAGGCTGCCCTTTGCTTGGTAATGGAAAAAATCGATGAAGTCGGCCGAGCTGTGCAACAGCTCGGTGAGGAAATGCAGCAGGATCGTTTGGCCCGTGTCGATGCCGCGTTTGATATGTTCCAGCAAGCGTGTCGTATCGAGAGCAGTCGGGAACGTAATGAGTATGTACGTGAAGCGTTGAACGAGGCCACGCGCGCGAAGGCTTTGCTGGTGCGTAATTTTGCGCAGCAGCAGCGGCTGGTGAAGCAGGGTAGCAAGAAATCGGATGCTGCATTAAGGGCAATGCAGGATTATGTGGCGATTGTGAATGCAGTGAACGTGCAGATGCAAACGCATATGGCATTGGGACAACAGGACGTGGCCGCGTATTGCCTTCAGGATCTTAATAAGTTCATTAAGAACTATGATCTCGATAAGCGCAATACGATGCTCAACCTTGTAGGCAGCGTGAAGAGCAAGAACAGGGGCAGTAATCAGGGAAAGTTTATTGATGGTTCTTTGCAGGTTGCAGCGAACATTGAAAGCGTGGTGAAGGCTCTCGACGCGGGCGAAGTAATCTCTCCGAAGCTCATTACCGAGAATGATGGGAACGGGAATGATTCTAACGATGAGGAGAAGCAGCATGATGAAGAAAACTGAGGATGCTGAAAAAGTTGCTGATGAAATTGCACGTGTTGACGAAGAAAATCCTGCGTCGAAAAAACGCTCTTGCATCAAGTGCAAGATAGAACTGGCTTCCGACAACAAGCTGCCGTTCTGTCCAGCTTGCTGGGAGGAAATTACCGGTTACGTGAAAACGGCCGGAATCGCTGCGGGAACCTTGATGGTCGCTTTGATAAGAAAGTATGGTCCCAAAGTCGGCAAGGCGGTCTTCATGGCGATCAAGGCAACATTAAAGAAGTAATCATCTACGCTTTAACTGAGATGCCATAGAGACGCATTGCCTGCGGTGTCACGTGGCTGTTGTTCTCATTTCATGGGAAATGAGGGTGAAAAATCAATGTTTCGAGAGGTGGCACCATGGACGCTGGCAAGAAAATTCTGTTGGACTTATTGACCGGTTCGCTTCGGTTTGCAGTGCCGGTGTATCAGCGCAGATATTCATGGGGTGAGACGCAGTGCCGGCAATTATGGGCCGACATCGTAACGGCCGGCCGGCACCCTGAGAGAACGCATTTCACCGGATCGATCGTATGGATGCAGGAAGGCGGCATCGGCCCGGATGGTGTCAGCCGGTGTCTGCTCATCGACGGCCAGCAGCGTCTCACCTCGGTGACCCTGCTGCTTATCGCACTGGCCGAATATGCTCGAGACCGCCCTGAAAACCTGCGATTCTCCGCAGACATGCTCATCGACCGTGGCTATCTTGTCGACAAGTATGCGACTGGTGAAGGCCGCTACAAGCTGACGCTTTCCGACGACGACCGGGACGTGTTGCAACGTCTGTGCGACCATGCGGTCGACCCCAACTGAATATTTGATTCGTTGTGGTCCGTTGTTATTGCGGTTGGGGGCCATTACGGGTTTTGGCGGTTATTGCGTTTCAGGGCCATGGTTATTGCGCTTTGAGGACATGGCTGGTTAGGCTCCTTTCACCATGCGAGGGACGTGTGGTGAAAGGAGCTGCCGGCAATGGTACGGAAAATACAGGCGAAACTGGTCCTGCGTTTGCATGGCCAGGGGTTATCGGGACGCGCGATCGCAAGGTCCCAAGGCATGTCGCGCCGGAGCGTGGCCGATGTGCTGTACGCGGCGAAGGCCGCCGGCATCGGCTGGGATGACGTCGCCAACAGGCCGGACGACGAGGTATACGCGCTGCTGTTCCCCGGGCGCGGGGAACGTGGGAGCGTGTAGGAGCAACCCGACTGGGGCAAGGTCCACCGGGTGATATGAACTGATTTTTGTTCCGTATTTCCTCTGACTCGATGGGGGATGATGGAACCATGGCAAAGGGCGCTCGATATACGCCGGAGTTCAGGGCGAAGGCGGTCAGGCTGCTGGCGGAATTGCGTTCCTCGTATTCGTCGGAGACGAACGCGATCTCCGCGGTGGCGAAGGATCCGGGGATAGCGCCGGAATCGCTGCGGCGTTGGTGCAACCAGTCGGACGCGATGGTCGCGGAGGAGACGAGGCAGTCGGCCGAGGACGCGATGGCGGAGCTGAGGAGGCTGCAGGTCGAGAACGCGGAATTGCGTCGGGCGAACGAGATTTTGACGACGGCGTCGGCTTTTTTCGCGGCCGGGCTCGACCCGACACGGTGTTGATGGCCGCGTACATCGACGAGCATGAAAGCCGTTTCAAGGTCGGGCCGATCTGCGGGGTCCTTTCCGAATCGTTGGACTGCGGGTTTCTCACGCCGCGCGGCTACCGCATGTTCAGAACGCGTCCCGTCAGCCGCATGCGGGCGGGGCATGAGGCGCTGGCCCGCGACATCCTCCAGATCCACTCGGATTTCTTCATGGCCGTGTACGGTTACGGGAAGATGCACGCGCAGCTGGTCGCCCAGGGCTGGGATCCGGCCGAGGTCGGCCGCGACCAGGTGATGAACATCATGCGCGGGCTTGGCATCCGGGGCGTGCGCCGCGGCGGAACCCCGGTGACGACGGAACCCGCCAAGGGCACGGGCGGCAGGCCGGATCTGGTGGACAGGAGGTTCGAGGCTTGTGCGCCGAACCGCCTGCACGTGGCCGACATCACCTACGTGCGCATGGCCAACGGCTCGTTCGGCTGCACGGCGTTCGCCGACGGCGTGTACGCCCGTCGGATCGTGGGATGGGCGTGCGCCATGACCATGAACACGCAGGAGCTGCCGTTGCGGGCGTTGGAGCAGGCGGTCTCATGGGCCGCGTCCCGCGGCGGCGCGGATGGTCTTATCCACCACAGCGACCATGGCACGCAGTGCATCGGCACGGTGTACGCCACCGGGGTTATGGAATATGGGATGCTGCCGTCGACCGGCACCGTCGGCGACTCGTACGACAACGCCATGGCCGAAAGCGCCGACGGTGCGTACAGGACCGAGCTGGTATGGCGGCGCAGACCCTTCGCGGATCTGAAGGACCTGGAATTGGCGACGTTCCGGTGGGTCTCGTGGTGGAACTCGAAGCGCCTGCACCAGTCCCTGGGCTACAGGACACCCGAAGCGGCGGAAACCGAGTATCATCAACATCAAGCGGCACAAACCGCCTCACTATAAGGGCGGAACAAAAATCAGGCCACTTCATAGCATTATCGCAATTACTGGGTGATATTGGGATGATGGGTAATTTTAATGTCGGGGCGAGGGCTGTAGATAAGGGGGCTGCGGACGTTTTTTGGAGGTGATCACGCAGCCGTTCCTTGGCTTTGACGGTATTGTACCGGACTCATCCAGCCGAGCGACCGTTTGATGCGCTCGTGGTCGTGCCAGCGGATGCAGTCGTCGATCGGTCAGCGGCTCTGCGGTTCCATTGCGCATGACGGTGTCGCAGCGGGGCAGCATTTCGGAGACGGCGTCCTTGACGACCATGATGCGGCTGACGTTCCCGGACGTTCCGGCGCCGGCGCCGCTGGTCTCACTGATATCGCTGCCACCTGTGTGCTCGCGGTCCGCGTGGTGATGGCTCTTCGCGACGATGACGGTCGCCCGGCGTCGTATCGGATCGAAAGGCGTGCCTCCCTCGACCTGTACGTCGCCGGTATCGTTTGCCGAGTCGCCTTCGACTGCGACGATGGCGTCATCCCACGGATTGCTCGTCGTGTGGGGAATCAGTGTGGTCAGCCATGCCGCATGCAGCACGTAGGACGAGTTCAACCCGCTCATGCTCTGCGCCCGGTCGAGCTTGATGACGCCGCTGGTAGGTGTGCCGGTCTTGTCGACGCACAGCACGTCCATGCCGCCCAGCGTCTCGATGGCGTCGAGCCGCCTGACGATGGCCTTGCCGGAGGCCATCGCCCGCGCACCCCGGGACAGGCAGACGGTGACGATCAGTGGCAGCATCCTTGCGCACGGGCATGCTTTCGCCAGTGAGCGCCCCCATGTGCGATGCGCAGGTCTCGGCTCTCCAGCAGCTTGCAGTCGGCCGGGACGATGTCTCCGACGAACAACGTCACGATGTCGCCCACGACAAGCTCTTCGGACGGAATCTGCCGCTCGCCGGCACCGACCCGCCGCACCGTCGCCGTGATACTCACCATGGTGGCCAGCGCCGTCGCAGCATGCGAGCTTCGGGAGTCGTGCACGTATCAGATCAGACCGGACACCACCACCATGAGCAGGATGATGCCTGCGGTCACCGGCGCGCCGGTATGGTGTTGCCGCCGTAAGCCCGACGCGCTCGGCGAACCTCGTCGGGTTCCAAGCCGGATTCGTGCGCATACACCAAGGCGAGCGTGGCCTCTGGCGTGGCATGGGCGGCGAAATTCAGTCGCTGGGTGATGCTGGCGTGGCGCTCGCCGCGCCCGCGTATCAGTCGTAGCGTGTTCATGATTCCTCCTTGGCGATTCGGGGCGGTCCGTTCCGCTGTCGGGTTGATCGTTGTTTCCATTGCGGCAGTTGGCTGAGACGGGCCAACTCAGTCCGTTTCGCTGGCTTCCCCGGCCGGTCGGATGGCGTTTGCCGGGTTGGCGGCGTCGACGGTGATGATGTCATCATCGGCGTCGTAGTCGAACAGTTCTCCGTATCGACCCCACGTCATGGCGATGTTGAACTGGCGCTCCGCCTCCGCGTCCGTATGACGGGCCCTCAACAGGTCGACGATGAGCTCGCCGCGCAGGCGGCCGTGTTCGCTGTGACGGACCGCTCGGTCGATGATGCGCACCAGCGGTGCCTTGTCTTGCAGCATGGCGGCGAACATCGTCTTGCTTGTCAGAATGTCCGCCTGCCTCCACTGGCGTCCGAGCTGGGTCAATGTCACGTGTCCGTTCTCGACGGTCAGCAATCCCAGCATGGTTCCGGCGTCGATCAGCGGGAACAGGTCGTCCACCTCGAATGACAGCTCGGCGGCCAGATCGGCCAGGTCGATGCCCTGCGCGTGATCGTATACGATCTCCACCAGTCCGGCCAGGCCTCCCGGCGTAGCGTTGGGCAGCATGTCGGAGGATGCCTGATGGTCGGCGTTGCTCGCCCGGGCCGGGGCCTGATCCGCTACCGCGGTCTGGTTCGCCGCGCCATCTGACGTGCCATGCACGACGCCGTCCCCGGCGGCCGTGCGCTCGTCGGCGGTATCCGCCGGCCCGCCATCGCGACTCTGCCCGGTCAGGATCGCATACAGGGTGTCGACCATAGCCTCGAACTGGGCGGAATGACGGTCGCGGGGCCTCGGCAGGGTGACGGGCACGTCGGCGATGAGATAACCGGGATGCGAGCCGAGCACCACGACACGATCCGCCATCTGCACGGCCTCCTCGATGTTGTGCGTCACGATGAGCACCGACTTGATGGAACGCTGATCGCCGCTCCACATCTTGAGCACCTCGTTGCGCAGGTTCTCGGCTGTCAGCACATCCAATGCGGAGAACGGCTCGTCCATGAACAGCGCATCGGGCTGCACCACCAGGGCCCGTGCGATGCCCACGCGCTGGCGCATGCCGCCGGAGAGCTCCTTCGGGTACGCGTTCTCGAATCCGTCCAGTCCGATGGCGTCGATGGCCTGCAGTGCAGCGCGACGGCGGTCCTCGCGCGGCACGCCGCGGGCCTCCAGCCCCAGTTCCACATTCGCTTGCACCGTGAGCCACGGCATCAGCGCGAAGGTCTGGAACACGAGTCCCACTCCGGGATTAGGGCCGGTGATGTCGGTGCCGCGGTAGGTGACGGTACCGCTCGACGCGGGTACCAGGCCCGCCAGGATGCGCAGGAACGTGGATTTTCCAGCGCCGGACCGGCCCAGGATCGCCACGATCTCGCCCTCATGCAGGGTGAAGGAGATGTCGCGCAGCACGGTCAGCTCCTTACCGCGCTTGGCACGGTAGGCCTTGCCCACGTGCTGCGCCTCGATGATCGCGGTGCCGGCGGCGTTCGTCGCGGCGGTCTGCGGGAAGGTTGCGGTGCGGTCGGAAAAAGTTGCGATGGTCATGATAAATGGTCCTTGCTGTTACGCTTTTTGCGGATGATCGCGGCGGATTCGAATGACATGCGCTCGCCGCCGATGCTGTTGGATTGTTGCGGGTCGATGGGCCGGGACGGCCGGTGCGGCCTCCGTCAGGCGACGGAGAAACGGCGCTCGGCGTACGCCTGCAATGGACGCCAGAACAGCTGGTTGACGCCCACGACGAACACACTCATCACGGCAACCCCGATGATGGTCTTGCCGGTGTCTCCCACCGCGGTCGCATTGGCGATATATGTTCCCAATCCATTTGCCGTAAGCGTGGTGTGCCCGTAGGCCACGATCTCGGAGACGATGGAGGCGTTCCGCGCGCCGCCCGCCGCGGTGATGCCGCCAGTGCACCACGAGCCGAACACCGCCGGCAGGATCAGCTTGGTCCACCGCTGCAGCGTGTCCAGATGGAATGCCCGCGTGGCCTCGCGCAGGTCATCGGGAATGGCCGAAGCGCCCGCAATCACGTTGAACAGGATGTACCACTGCGTTCCCAGCGACATGAGCAGAATGCTGCCCCAGCTGATGTCGATATGCCAGGCGATGAACCACAGTGTGACGAACGGGAACGTGAAGTTCGAGGGGAAGCTCGCCAACACCTGCGCCAGCGGCTGCACGAACCGGGAAATCCGCGGATTCATGCCGATCTTCACGCCGGTCGGCACCCAGATGATGGAGCACACCACGGTCAGCAGCGTCACGCGCATGAACGTGATCAGTCCCAGGACCATCGCGTGGCCGACCTCGGCGAACCCCTCGCCGTCCGAGATGAAACGCACCAGCATCCACAGACCGGCCAGGCAGGCCACAGCCATGAGCGCCATAAACGCGATGTCGAGTGTGCGACGCCGGGTGCCGGCGGCCGGCCAGCGTGCGCCGGTACGGCCCAGCGGGCGGGTCAGCCAGAACATCAGATTGGCGATGGGCCGGCCCACGAGAGCCAGCGCATCCGAAATGCCGGAACGCCGCAGAATCGACAGCACCAGACTCGTCTTGGCCTGCACGGACTCGTTTTGCGTGATGCGGAACTTCTCGGCCCACGCCGTCAGCGGCTTCCACAGCAGCACGTCGATGAGCAGCACCACGATGACCATGGTCACGATGGCCCACAGCACCTTGCCCAGCTGTTCGTGCTCGGACGCCACCGCCACGAAGCTGCCGAGGCCGGGCAGTGCGTACGTCCTGTTGTTCACGGAGATCATCTCCGAGGCCGTCAGGAAGAACCAGCCGCCGCCGACGCTCATCATGCAGTTCCATAGCAGCGGAATCATCGAATTCGGCACGTCGAGCTTCCAGAAACGCTGCCAGCGCGTGAGCTGCATGGAACGAGCCGCCTCATCCAGCTCCTGCGGTTCGCTGAGCAGCGAATGGTAGAAGGAGAAGGTCATGTTCCATGCCTGGCTGGTGAAGATCGCGAAGATCGACGCCGCCTCCACGCCGAGAATGGAGCCGGGGAACAACACCATCCAAATGGTGACCGTGGCGGACAGGAAGCCGAGGATCGGCACCGACTGCAGGATGTCGAGCAGCGGTATCAGCACCATGCGCAGTCGCCGGCATCGGGCCGCCGCCAAACCATAGATGAAGCTGAACACCAGTGACAAAAACAGCGCGATGAACATGCGGAACATCGAACGCAGCGCGTAATACGGCAGCAGATGCAAATCGTCGCTCACCGTGCTCGGCACGCCTGACGGGCCGATCGGTTCGTTGATTTGCGGCAGCAGCCAGGCGACGACGCCGAACAGGGCGAGCACGCCCGCGGCCACCACCACGTCTGCGGCGATGCGGCGCGCGGCGCTGCTGCGGGACATGTCGGCGGCGTCGACGTCGGAACGCGGACGAATGCCGGGGAACGAGGAGTAATTGAAGAAGTTGGACATAACGGAACCTGTGCGCTCTCATGTCGTTATCTCGAAGGAGATAAACGGTTCCCGTTCGGTGGGCGTTCGACTCGGTATCCGTGCGGCAAGTGCGCGCCATGGACGTCAGCGGTCACGTGCAGGCGCGCCGATATGCGGGTATGTCTGCATGCAGATAGCCGATCGGCGTCGTCATATGATGATGCCGATATGCCGGGAGTCCGGAGAACGGGATGTGGATTCGCGATTCAGGCGTTCGGCGCGTACGTCATGTGGGATGTCGCAGCCGTCGTGAGGCGGTGAAGTCGATGCGAGCCGAATCAGTCAGTGATCGGATCGCCCTCGCCGGATACGGCGGTATCGTGACGGACGGCCAATGCCATGGTCGCGGTGCAAACGTGTGAAGAGAATGGGCCGTATGCTGCGCCCGATGGCATGTGATATTGTCCGCCATCGCGCAGCCGGCTACTATGACCTAAATCGCCGTCCATGACATTCACCTCCTCAATGGAACCAGTACGCCGTCGGACATTGACGACATGAGGAAGTGCGACTTCTCGAAGAGTTGCCCCTAGTCGTGTCATCGTTCAAGCTTCAGCATCGCAGGGCGGTGGAATTGCGTTAGTTCATGCCTTGATCCGACAAGAACTGCTGACCTGCGTGCAGTGTCTCCACTGTTAGCGGCAGCAACCCATATCCCTGCGGTAGCCTCGCCTACCGACGCTCCCAAGATAAAGCCCGCCTGCAGGTCTGTCAACTACGTCGCAGTGCCTTGGTGTTGGAATGCCATCCGACAGCCATTCTGTCCGCAATAATCCGTACAATTGACGATTGCTGGGTCGAGAAGTGGGCCGCCGCATAAGCCCGCGTCTCCATGGGTCCAGTCCGAACGGCCGCAAGGCCTGACTTTCGGCGGATCGGCAGGCTTCCCAAGGGCAAACCCGAGGGATAACGAGAACAGGCCAACGTACGCGATGCGCAATCGCGTGGATGGCCCCAGATCTGTGGCTGATATGCGGCAGCACTGAAGGAAAACAATGGTTAACGCTGTTGAGGCTTTTGACGCCAAGCACATGAAGCCGGCCGAGGAAATCCCGGCCTTCCGTCCCGGCGACACCGTCGACGTGAACGTGAAGATCCAGGAAGGCAACAACTCCCGTATCCAGACCTTCACCGGCGTGGTGATCGCTCGTAAGGGCGCTGGCGTGCGTGAGACCTTCGTGGTCCGCAAGATCAGCTTCGGCACTGGTGTGGAGCGTCGCTTCCCGGTGCACTCCCCGTCCATCGACTCCATCAAGCTCGTGCGTAAGGGCCGTGTGCGCCGCGCCAAGCTGTACTACCTGCGCGCTCTGCGCGGTAAGGCCGCTCGTATTGCCGAGCGCCGCGACAACTCTGCTAAGTGAGTCGATTCGCGGGTGCAATCGTGAGCCTGATGATGCAGGCGCGCGAATAAACCGTGAAATTCAGCCCGGAACCGTTTCGGTTTCGGGCTGTTTTCGTATTTTCCACGTATGATGGACGGGCGCCGGCACCCCTCATATCCGGCAGCATGAATCGCGAGGAGATGGTATGCAGGACGATCAGGATAACGGCGAATTCCCGGTTTCCGACAATCCGGAGAGCAACCAGACCTCGTATGATGACGAGGCCGATGCCCGCGATTCCCGCACGTTCCAAGTCGCCGACCACGGCATCGCCCTGTCCCCGGTTCCCCCGGCGCCGGCGCGCCCGGCACACGCCGCTTCTTCCGCTGGCGCGGGTGCAGCCGCTGGCGCGAATGCCGCGGCAGCATCATCGTCAGATGATGACCACTTCACCCTACGCGACTTTTTCCTGTGGTGCGGCGTTCCCGTGCTTATCGTGCTGCTGATTCGCATTTTCGCCGTCGGCTTTTACGAGATTCCTTCGCGCTCGATGATGGACACCATGGTGCCCGGCGATCGCGTGGTGACCAGCAAGCTCACCCCCAAGATCTTCGATTTGCAGCGCGGCGACGTCGTGGTATTCAAAGATCCCAACAACTGGTTGAACGAGGAGCAGAGCAGCGCTCCCGGTGGCGGGTACCTCATCAAGCGACTGATCGGCCTGCCCGGTGACGTGGTCGAATGCAAGGGCGCGGGCCAGCCGGTGACCATCAACGGCGTGGCCATCAATGAGACCTCCTACATTCGCCCCGGCGTGGACCCGAGCGCCTTCCCGTTCTCGGTAACCGTGACCGAGGGCCGCGTGTTCGTCATGGGCGACAATCGCGCCAATTCCGCCGACTCCCGCTATCATCAGGATGACGGCGATCGCGGCTTGGTTCCCATCTCCGATGTGGTCGGAGTCGGAATCGCGAAATACTGGCCGCTTGACCGGCTTGGTGCGATTGATGACCACCACGAAGTCTTCAAGGACGTGCCTGACGCTTCCGGCTCGAATTCCTGAGTCTTTTTTTGAACCGTGTGAGTCTTTGAACTGATTGAGTTCCGGGCCGCCTGAACCCTGAACCATATGAATCCTGGACCGTCTGAATCCTAACCATTGTGAGACGATGGGAGCCGCGCATGATTACCCCGACACTTGACTTGGAACGCAGCCTTGCGGCCCAGGGCTATGACCTTATTACTGGATTCGATGAAGTCGGCCGCGGCGCGCTCGCCGGCCCGGTGATGGTCGGGTGCGCCGCCATTTGGGCCCGTGATTTGGAGCCGTTGAATGGCGATGATGCCGTCGAACTGTCCGGGCGGACCTACCTCGGCGTGCCGGACGGCGTGGCCGACTCCAAAATGCTCACCGAACATAGGCGCGAGGCGATTTTCGACGAACTGCGCGACTGGTGCGCGGCCTACGCCGTAGGCCAGGCCAGCAACACCGAGATCGACGAATGGGGCATCACCTACGCGCTTGGCGTGGCCGCCCTGCGCGCGCTCAGCCAAGTCGAACGCGAACTTGGCTTACGGCTTGGAGGGGAATCGACGACAAAAAAGGCTTCGGGGGAGTCTGCGGGGGAGATTGTGGAAGGTCGTCCGGGAGGCTCCGTAGGGGAATCCATTGGAAATTGTGGGGAAAGCGTTCGCGCCCTGCCCAAAGTCGCCGGAATTCTCGACGGGCCGAGCGATTACATCACCAAGGCGCTCAACACGTTCGACGCGCCGGACGTGCCGATTCCAGCCGACATAACGACCAAAGTCAAAGGCGACCAGCATTGCGCCACCGTCGCCACCGCGGCGGTCATCGCCAAAGTGACCCGAGACCGGCTGATGGTCGACCTCGCGCAAAGCAACCCACGTTATGCCGCCTACGAATGGGCTCATAACAAGGGCTATGGTTCCGCCGCACACCGTACCGCCATCGCCGAGCACGGGCCGACTCCGCTCCATCGTGTCTCATGGCACCTGACCTGAGCCGCGTGCGACACGACAGTGTGAGCGCTAACGCAAAACTGTTGTGGACGCGCTAAAGTCAGTATTGATTAAGGTACAAGACTGGCCGTGCATGGATGCCGGCCGCCAGCGGGGAGGTTAGGCAATATGGTGACCAGCCGCAAGCCAAGCAAACGTCCGTCCATGTTCGAAGTGGCCAAGCTCGCCGGAGTCAGCCACCAAACCGTCTCCCGTGTGATCAATGACTCGCCGGACGTTTCCGACGCCACCCGTGCGCGAGTCCAGGCCGCCATTGACCAACTCGGCTACCGCCCCTCCAACTCCGCGCGCGCACTGGCTTCCCGCCGTTCGCGCACCATAGGGCTGATCGCCGGAGGCCTCAAATTCTTCGGCCCGATTTCCTCCATCTCCTCCATCGAATCCATGGCCCGCGAGCACGGTCTGTTCATGAGCGTGATGATGGTCCACGAGGCCTTGTGCGCGCAGGCCGACTTCGACAACCTGTGCGACACCTTCAACGAGCAGAACGTCGACGCCTTCATCTTCCTGACCCCGACCGACGTGATGTTCGCCGCCGCCTGCCGTGCGCGAGTCACTCAGCCGCGCGTCATCGTCACCGCCACCCACGGCCAAATGACCGTGCGTGAGGGATTGGGCCTTATCTCCACCGAAAACAAGCGTCGCACTGCGCTGGTCGGTATCGACCAGTGGGGTGCAATGGCCAAAGTGGTGGCCTTGCTGGGCGAATACGGGCACAAATCGGCTCTGTATTTTGCCGGTCCCAACGAATGGCGCGACGCCCACACCCGACTGGATGCGTGGCGCAAGCTCGCCGCCTCCCGATCCATCGATTCACAGATCGTGCGCTGCCATACGTGGGATGCCTCTGAGGCATATGCGCACATGAATCATCTCATTGATGAGTATGGGCGTCGAGGCGCGGCGTTGCCCACCGCGGTCGTCGCCGCGAACGACAATCAGGCCGTTGGCATCATGCGCGCGTTGCATGAGCATGGGCTTCGGATTCCGCAAGACATCAGCGTGGTCGGATTCGACGACATGTCTGGCGTGGATAACATGTACCCACCGCTGACCACCGTGCATCCCGATTTCGAGGGGCTCGGCGTGGCCGCCATGCGCGAGACGCTGCGCTTGCTGGGGGAGGGCGGCGAGCCGACCTTCCTGACCACCCAGCACGGCATGGGGCTGATTCCCGCCGAGGTGCGTGCTCGGCGGTCCTTGGGGCCGGCTCCTCGGCGGTAAATTGGCCCTGTTATCAAACCGTTATGATGCGTGACACGGTATAAGTTGTGTCGAATGCAGGTTATCGGTACAATGTTTTTTTGGAAATTGTGAGCGCTAACACCCTCCCCAAGGAAGGGGATAACAACGCCGGCGCTCCAAGGCAAAGGAAAGATATGGCAGCAACCGACAACGCGGCCGAGCAGGTCGCCCACATCGCCGAGAAGATTCGCGCTGGCAAGACCACGCTGGGCATCGAATTCGGCTCCACCCGCATCAAGGCCGTCCTCATCGACGACAACTTCCAGACCATCGCCTCCGGCGACTACAGCTGGGCTTCCCATCTGGAAGATGGTCTGTGGAGCTACACCACCGAGGAGATCTGGGGCGGTTTGCAGTCCGCTTACGCCTCCATGGCCAACGACGTCGAGACCGCCTATGGCGAGAAGCTCACGCACGTCGGCCACATCGGCTTCTCCGCCATGATGCACGGTTACCTCGCATTCGACGAGGCCGGCGAACTGCTGGTGCCGTTCCGCACCTGGCAGAACACCAACACCTCCGAAGCTCACAAGAAGCTCTCCGAGCTGTTCCAGTACAACATCCCCGAGCGTTGGTCCATCGCTCACCTGTACCAGGCCGTGCTCAACAAGGAAGAGCACGTCTCCAAGGTGGCTTACTTCACCACACTCGCCGGTTACGTGCACTGGAAGCTCACCGGTAAGAAGGTCCTCGGCGTGGGCGATGCCTCCGGCATGTTCCCGATTGACCCGACCACTCACACTTACGAAACCGCATTCATTGAGAAGTTCGACGCTCTGCCTGAGGTCGCAGCCCAGCCGTGGAAGCTGGAGAACCTGCTTCCTGAGCCGCTCGTGGCCGGCACTCCGGCTGGCGAGCTGACCGAGGAAGGTGCCAAGCTGCTCGATCCGTCCGGTGCCCTGAAGCCCGGCATCGTGCTCGCCCCGCCTGAGGGCGACGCCGGTACTGGCATGGTAGCCACCAACTCCGTGCGCGTACGCACTGGTAACGTCTCCGCCGGCACCTCCATCTTCGCCATGGTGGTTCTGGAGCACAAGCTCAAGGCCCTCCACCCTGAGGTTGACTTGGTCACCACCCCGGCCGGCGATCTGGCCGGTATGAGCCACGCCAACAACTTCACCTCCGACCTCAACGCTTGGGTCGGCCTGTTCGGCCAGTTCGCCAAGGCTATCGGCCAGCCGGTTGACGCAGGTATGCTGTACGGCACCCTGTTCCGCGCGGCCATCGCCGACGACGTGGACGCCAACTGCGGCGGCCTGCTGAACTACCCGTTCCGTTCCGGCGAATTCCTGGCCGGTCTGCCTGAAGGTCGCCCGCTGTTCGCCCGCAGCCCCGAAGCCAACATGACCCTCGGCAACTTCATGCGCGCCCAGCTGTTCTCCGCGTTCTCCCCGGTCAAGATCGGCATGGACGTGATGACCAAGCAGGAGCGCGTGCAGGTCGACTCTCTCGTGGGCCACGGCGGCATCTTCGCCACTCCGAAGGTGGCTCAGAAGATTCTCGCTGCTGCCTTCAACACCCCGATCAAGGTCATGTCCACCGCCGCCGAAGGTGGCGCCTGGGGCATGGCCGTGCTCGCCAACTACCTGTGGAACACCAACGAGGATCACAGCAACCTCGCTGACTTCCTTGACGGTTGCGTGTTCAAGGACGCCCAGTCCACCACTGAGAAGCCGGTGGCTTCCGATGTGGTTGGTTTCGAGGACTTCTTCGCCCGCTTCACCAAGGGCCTGCCCATCGAGCACGCCGCCATCGAAACCATCAACCTCGAAGATAAGTAAGCCTTTCTGGCCTCCCTCTATTGAGGGAGGTCCTTGAGATTTTGAAAAAACGTCCATCCATCACAGTGGAAAGGAAAACCAATAATGGCAACTTTGGCTGATTACGGCCCCGAGGTTCGCGCCGAGGTCAAGCAGGTTCGTGAGGTCGTCTCCAACCTGCACCAGCAGCTGATCAAGTGGAACCTGGTCGTGTGGACCGCGGGCAACGTTTCCCAGCGTCTGCACACCGCCGACCTGTTCGTCATCAAGCCCTCCGGCCTGCGCTACGAGTACCTGACCCCGTCCTCCATGGTCGTGTGCGACCTTGACGGCAACGTGGTCGACGGCACCGAAGCCCCGTCCTCGGACACCGCTTCCCACGCCTACATCTACCGCAACATGCCCGACGTCTACGGTGTCGTGCACACCCACTCCACCTACGCCACCGCTTGGGCTGCCACTGGTCAGAACATCCCGTGCGGCCTGACGATGATGGGTGACGAGTTCGGCGGCCCGGTGCCGGTCGGCCCGTTCCGTCTGATCGGCTCCGAGGCGATCGGCAAGGGTGTCGTCGAGACCCTCAAGAAGTACCCGAAGTCCCCGGCCGTCCTCATGCAGAACCATGGCCCCTTCACCATCGGCAAGGATGCTGAAGGCGCCGTCAAGGCCGCTGCCATGACCGAGGAAGTCGCTCACACCATGTGGGCAGCCCGTCAGCTCGGTGACATCATCGAGATCGACCAGGCCGACATCGATAAGCTTAACGACCGCTACCAGAACGTCTACGGCCAGCACTGATCTGATGGAGTGTCCGCCGCGTTACGGAAGGCTCGACGTACCTTCGTACGCCTTCGCCTTCCGCGCCTTGCGGACACACACATCAAATCAGCGCTGACTCCGCCAGCACGGTGGTGTCTTGGCTCCCCTCTCTGAGGGGAGCTGTCAGCGATAGCTGACTGAGGGGGAGCCTCGGTCGGCGAATGAAACTTAAACAAACCCCCATAAACAAAGAAGTAAAGGAAGTAACCCTATGGTTATGGAAAACCCCTTCGAGGGCAAGGAAATCTGGTTCGGCGTTGGTTCGCAGGACCTGTACGGCGAAGAAGCCCTGCGCCAGGTCGCCATTCACTCCGCTGAAATGGTCGACTACCTGAACAACACCGGCAAGATTCCGGCCAAGATCGTCCTCAAGCCCACCCTGAAGTCCTCCGACGGTGTCAAGGAGTTCATGGTCGAGGCTTCCGCCAACCCGAACGTCATCGGCGTCATCACCTGGTGCCACACCTTCTCCCCGGCCAAGATGTGGATTCGCGGCCTCGAAGTGCTGACCAAGCCGCTGCTGCAGCTGGCCACCCAGCACCACAAGGAAATCCCGTGGGAGACCATCGACATGGACTTCATGAACCTGAACCAGGCCGCCCACGGCGACCGTGAGTTCGGTTACATCGTCTCCCGCCTCGGCATCAAGCGCAAGGTTGTCGTCGGCCACTACACCGATCCTGAGGTCGCCGAGAAGCTCGGCACCTGGGCCCGCGCCTGCGCCGGCTGGGATGCCTCCAACAACATGAAGGTCATGCGCTGGGGCGACAACATGCGTAACGTCGCCGTCACCGAGGGCGACAAGACCGAGGCCGAGCGCGTGTTCGGCGCCTCCATCAACACTTGGGCCGTCAACGAGCTCGTCGCTGCGTACGACGCCGTCAAGGACGACCAGGTCAAGGAGATCATCGAGGACTACAAGGCCAAGTACGACGTCGACCCGGCTCTGCTGGACGCCAAGTACGACTCCCTGTTCATCGCCGCAAAGGAAGAGGCCGCGATGGTCAACATGATGCGCGCCAACGGCTGCACCGCCGGCGTCGACAACTTCGAGGACCTCGGCGCTCTGCCGCAGCTGCCGGGCGTTGGCCCGCAGCGCTTCCCGTCCGAGTACGGCTGGGGCTTCTCCGCTGAAGGCGACTGGAAGACCGCCGTCCTCGTGCGCATCGGTGCCGTCATGGGCTACGGCCTTGAGGGTGGCGCCTCCCTCATGGAGGACTACTCCTACAACTTCACCGAGGGTGACGAGCTCGACATGGGCTCCCACATGCTCGAGGTTTCCCCGTCCATCGGCACCATCGCCAAGCCGAAGCTGGAGATCCACCCGCTGGGCATCGGCGGCAAGGCCGACCCGGTCCGCCTGGTCTTCTCCGGCAAGCCCGCCAAGGACGCTGTCGTGGTCTCCATGTCCGACGTTCGCGAACGCTTCCGCCTGCTCATGGACGTCGTCGACGTCGTTGAGCCGCAGGGCTCCCTCAAGGAGCTTCCGTGCGCCCGCGCCGTCTGGGAGCCGAAGCCGAGCCTGAAGACCGCTGTTGAGTGCTGGATCACCGCCGGTGGTTCTCACCACACCTGCATGACCACCTCCGTTGGTCGTGAGGCTTGGGAAGACTTCGCCCGCATCGCCGGTGTTGAGCTCGCCGTCATCGACGAGAACACCACCGCTCGCCAGTTCGAGAAGGAACTGGAGCTGTCCGAGATGTACCACCGTCTCAACAACCAGCACTGATTGGCGGAGCGTATACCGCCTTTCCTCAGGTTCGACGTACCTTCGTACGCCTTCGCCTTCGGACGGCGGTCTCCGCACGCGCCAATCAGCGCTGGCAAGCCAGCACTGATGACTAAATCAGTCTGCTGACTGCTACCGCTGAAAAGGGGCTGTTCCGGGAAACCGGAGCAGCTCCTTTTGCTGTTATCGGCAACTCCCCACAAACGCATCAAAAATCGCCTGCGAGCGTGGATCTACCTTGTAGAGAAACTCGGGATGCCACTGCACGGCCCACAGGAAGTGGCTTGCCGGCCGGTACAGGGCCTCGATCACGCCGTCGGGCGCGACGGCCATGACCTCGAGTCCAGCAGCAGGCTCACGAACCGCCTGATGGTGATAGCTATTCACCGCAATCTCAGTCTGCCCTGCGAACAATGAAGCCAGGGGAGTGCCGGGCACCAAGGAAACGTTATGTCCGAACGCATCGTACGGCGGATTCATATGGTGTTCGATATCGCTCGGATGCTGGCTTGGCAGATCCTGCCACAACGTGCCGCGCAGCGCTGCGTTGATGAACTGAATGCCACGGCAGATGCCCAGAATCGGCTTGTCCCAAGCCATTACAGCTGGCAGCAGAATCGATTCCATTCGGTCGCGCTCAGGAGAGAGCACCTCGCTACGGCCGGTGGCGGAGGCCGCTGCACCAACCATCGGTCCCACATCCGGCCCGCCCGTAAACAGAAACGCGTCAAACCGTTCGGCACATTGCGCAAGAATGTCGGTGTCATCGGTCAGCGGCAACATGACGGGCGTACCGCCGGCCCGCATTATCGCCTCCATATATCCGGGCAGCATCCACAGACTATCGCGCCCGTAATCCATCAGCGGAGTCACCGCAATGAGCGGTCGATTCGTAGTCATGCCTGCCTCTTTTCGCCCAAGTGTTGTTTTCGTCGTTCTGCCGCGAATCGCTTGATTCAGTGGCCAATAATGCCGCCACTGTACCGAACCAATGTAACCGGTCGGCCAACATTATTTCGTCAGCTAGCCGCGACGAGATCGCACAATGTACCAATGATGGGGATATTCGGTGTGACCTTGTCAATGTTCGGGCCATTGCACTTTCAGCGGGGAAAGCATGCCCCGTCCGCGCATCATGATGAACGAGTAAGGTTGACGGGGAGGGAGAATCACATGAACCAGGCATGCGTACGCAACGACACCATCGACGCGGGCAACCATCATGGCCGACCGCAATACCGGTTGTTCCTGCGATTTCTGACATCGCAGGAACGCAACGTCATTTGGCTGTTGCTGGCCATTGCTTTTCTTCCGGTGGACGGCACCACGCTTGGCCTGTACGCGCCGTTCTGGTCTCCAATCAGTCCGGCGCTGTTCGCCGTGTACTGCCTATGCAATTGGCGGCAACTGCGCATCGCAGCCAACCGGTACCTGCCAATGTTCCTCCTACCGGTGGTCTGTATAATCCTGTCCATCCCGGGATGGCTGAAGTTCGGCATCCACCTCAACGCCGCGTTCATGAGCATCACCGGATTGCTGGGCGTGCTCGCCACTTTGGGTGCGATCGCCCTTGCGTTCGACATCAAACGCATTCCGTGGCGTACGCCATTGCGGATTCTCATCGCATCATACTGGGTTTCCTTCGGAGTGGGCGTCGTGCAATGGCTGTCCATCCGTCTGCACGCCAAACCGTTGACCGACTATTTCTCGCACCTCATGTACCGGCAATACATCAGCGACAACTCGGTGTGGGGCGGCGGCCGTCCGCAGTTCCTGTTCGCCGAGCCCAGCTATATCGGCATGCACCTGTTCGGCATACTGCTTCCGCTCATGTGGCTCATGCGCGGGCGCGACCGCATCTACGCCAAACGGCTGCGTGACCTCATCGTCACGTATGCCGTCGGCGCGGTGCTCATGCAAGCCGGCACCAGAATCGTCATCGATTCCGTCGTGGCGTTGCTGATCGCCCTTGTGGCGCGCACCGATTGGCATGACGGCGCACGCCGCGTCCGGGGCATGCTGCAGATTCTCGGCGCATGCGCACTGGGCCTGCTGGGTGTGCTGGCGGATTCCAGACTCTCCGCCATCGCGGAGAACGGGGCCGAGGGAGACGGCTCGTTCTTCGCGCGGATCTACCAAAGCCTCGATCCGATATGCGGATTGCTCACCCATCCGTGGACGCTGCTCACCGGTTATGGCGCGGGCAACATCATCAATGCGGTGTGGGCCGGCGCGGCCAAAGCCGGACGGCTGCTGGACGGTCTTGGTATGAACGGCGGCGCGGCCACGGGATTCGCGGCCGGCGTGAACGCGGACACGGTGTGGACGATGTGCGCGTATACCAGCGTCATCGCCGAATACGGGCTGATCGGGCTGGCCATGCTGGTCGGAGCCTCGATGGTCTGCATGACGCGCGGGAGGACGGTATGCCGTGGCGGTGCGGATGGCGCATCGTCCGACAGGCTGGCGCACGGTGTTTGTGTCACCGACGTTGCCGACGTTGCTGATGTTGCCGGGGGCAATAGTGGTGATGGCGTTGCCGGCGCGGGTCCGGGCGAATCCGGCGTCTGGCACAAGACCGTCATCTGCTGGCTCGTCCTGGTCGCATACCTGTACATCCAATGCGAGAACTATGCGTTCGCCGCTCTGCCGCTCCTCGTGTTCGCCGCCTCGAAGGTGAGGCGCGAGCGCTGATTCCTCTCGGGCCGACGCATCGACGCGGCCCGAGATGGACCAAAATCCAGAATAAACGACATTCGCCGCTGTTCCGTTTTTCGTCCAAGGCGTATCTCTTCCCGTATCTTGAGGTGCATCATGTATTGTCGCGGCTAACTAACCGGCGAAACGCGGCATGTTTCGCATTTTGGGCGAAAAGCCCAAGGCCCACAGGAGGTATTGATGACGTTCGTTGCACGGTCGGTGCGCTATGTGCTCAGAAAACGAGTACGAACCATAGTGCTCCTTATAGTATTGACCATCATAACGGCGAGCATGCTATCCACGATCGCGGTTTCTCGGGCAGCTCAACAGGCCGCCGGACGAATCGAGAAGGAAGCGGTCGGCGGGTTCGTGCTGGCCAGCAACCTGCAGGGCAGCATGCTCACGCCTCGCGGAGGTGGCATGGTGCGTCCCGCCGACGTGCGCAGGATCGCCCAACTGCCCGGGGTCGATTCGTATATGGTCCGTCAGAACGCCACCGCTGATCTCGTGGGGGCGAATGTGGCGAAGGTCCCCGGCGGCGATGATTACGATGCGACCAAGGAGCAGCAATTCGGCAACGCCGCCAACGTCATAGGCACGAATGATTCGTCGAAACTCAACGTGTTCACGTCGCGCACGCTCGGCATGGCCGAAGGACGGCATCTGAAGGCCTCCGACAAGTACACGTCGATGATCCATGAGGATCTCGCCAAAGCCAACGGGCTCAAAGTCGGAGACACGCTCACGCTCAAGGCCAACGCCTATGACGCCGACAATGAATCACATTCGACGGCGACCGTCAAGACCACCATCGTGGGCATATTCAAGGGCGACAGCGCCAGAA
>SKEU01000269.1_pt1 | contig 41280 bp, 48 predicted proteins | sample 4819571 | NCBI WGS metagenome assembly SKEU01 (sample SAMN11008801, study PRJNA524170) | human gut metagenome | biome: Human fecal sample; material: Feces; isolation source: fecal sample from pouch patient p8, p16 | host: Homo sapiens | place: Israel: Tel-Aviv | collected 2015-06-23
AACGGCGAGTATGAGAAATATCAAAACACCTCTCAGGTGTTCAACTCCTTTTTCAATGAGTTCATGCGCTGGTATGCCATGAATTACAATCCGTCCGAGGCCTATGAGGAGGGACTTATATGAGCTATACACCCTATTACCCGCCGTGCCCCTGGCCGCACCCTTGGCGCGGTTACTACATCGACGCCTACGGCGTGGCCGTGGCGCACGGCTTCCAGGGCACGCCCGAGGAGTGGCTGGCGTCCCTCGTAGGCCCCACGGGGCCCGCGGGCACTGGCATTGAAGTGCTCGGGCAGTACGATACGCTCGAGGAGCTTCAGCAGGCTGTGCCGTCTCCTGAAATCGGCAACAGCTATTATGTCGGCACCGAGCCGCCCTACGAGCTGTATACCTGGCTCGTCGTCGACGGGACGCCTGAGTGGCACAACTACGGCATGCTCACCGGCCCCATTGGCCCTACTGGCCCGACAGGCTCACAGGGGCCGCAGGGCACTATCGGGCCGACGGGCCCGACCGGCCCGACCGGCGCGCAGGGATTGCAGGGGCCAATAGGCCCGCAGGGCCCCGAGGGGCAGGCCTCTACTATACCCGGCCCGACCGGCCCCGCCGGCCCCATCGGCGAGACCGGCCCGACCGGGCCCGCCTCAGAGGTGCCGGGCCCGGAAGGCCCAACAGGCCCGACCGGACCAACCGGCCCCCAGGGACAGGCGTCAACTGTCCCCGGCCCCACGGGCCCACAGGGCGCGCAGGGGCTACAGGGCGAAACCGGCCCCACCGGCCCGACCGGGCCGAAGGGTGACCAGGGAGCCACGGGCGCGACCGGCGAAACGGGCCCAACGGGCCCGCAGGGCATACAGGGACCCCCGGGCGAAACCGGCCCAACAGGCCCGACAGGGCCCGGCTCAGATGTGCCGGGCCCTGAAGGCCCGACGGGCCCGACCGGCCCGACCGGACCCACAGGAGCACAGGGACCGCAGGGGAGCCAAGGCGAAACAGGCCCGACGGGCCCCACAGGCCCGACAGGGCCGCAGGGCGACCGGGGAACCGGCCTCGATATCCTCGGCCAGTATGACAGCCTTGAGGCGCTCCAGCAGGGCGTGCCCAGCCCAAACATAGGCGATAACTACTATGTCGGCACGAGCGCGCCTTATGACGTATATACCTACACCTCCGTGAGCGGCAGCCCCGGGTGGATCAATGACGGCCCTCTGCAGGGCGCTCAGGGCCCAACAGGCCCTACCGGGCCGACCGGCGCAGCTTCTACTGTTCCCGGCCCCACGGGCCCTACAGGCCCGACAGGCCCCACAGGCGCCAACGGCAAGGACGGAGCTCAAGGCCCCGCCGGCGAAATCGGCCCGACTGGCCCGACCGGACCGACAGGCCCGCAGGGGCCGCAAGGCCCCACGGGCGCAGACGGCGTGACTGGCCCGACCGGCCCGACCGGCTCACAGGGGACGCAAGGCCTGCAGGGGGAAGCGGGACCCACTGGCCCGACCGGGCCGCAAGGCCTGATAGGCCTTCAGGGCGAAGACGGCGCGACCGGGCCAACCGGCCCCACAGGTCCTCCCGGAGCTGATGGAGCTACTGGGGCACAGGGCCCCACAGGCGCAACCGGACCTACCGGACCCACAGGCCCCACCGGACCCAGCGGAGCTGACGGGGAGGCAGGGACGCAAGGCCCGACGGGACCGACTGGCCCGCAAGGCCCAAAGGGCACAGACGGAGCACAGGGTCCCGCCGGAGCGGACGGCGCGACCGGGCCAACCGGCCCCACGGGTCCGACCGGGCCCACTGGACCGCAGGGCGCGGCCTCTACCGTGGCGGGGCCTACGGGGGCTACAGGTCCCACCGGTCCCACTGGACCGGCAGGGGCGAGCGGGCAGCCTCACAGCGTCTCCGTTACGCTCAAAGCGTCCGCTTGGAGCAGCAATGCCCAGACGGTGAGCGTCACCGGCGTGCTCGCGGACGAGACGACACAGCTCATCACGCCGGTGCCGGCGCTGACGTCGCAATCCGCCTACTATGAGGCGGGCGTGCTCTGCACCGGGCAGGCGGCTGGACAGCTGGTCTTCAGCTGCACGACCATCCCCGGCGCGGATCTGACCGTATACATCGTGATACAGAGCCTGGCATAAGGAGGTTGTACACAATGCATAAATACCACATAATCCCAGCGGGGGGGGGCGTCTAGCTCCCTTTACCGGCACCTTGCACAAAGGAGGTGCCGGACGTGATACTGAACCCAGGCTCTGCAAGGAGCGGAGTTGTTGCCAGTGGGCAGATAAAGGGGGAAGCGGGGACAAAAATCACATTTACTCAGCCGGCATCAGTAGTTTTGGTAGGCGACTACAACAACCCAGCAATTTCAGGCGCCTTACCCAGCTGCAAACTGACATTCCTTCTGCTGCCCGGAATGAGCACATCAGGGCTATCACCGGAAGTATATTTCACAGACGAGAGAACTTTAACAATTGGTACCAGCGCCGTGCCAGGCTCCTTTACAAGCACTTATATAGCCTTTGCATAAACCGCGAGCCGGAAGGCGGTGCGGCATGATAAACAACCCAGTCCGCAAGCAGCTGCCGACGCTTGAGAACCCAGGTACGGCAATCGACCTCAGAAGCGGCAAAAGCCTCATCGCCCCGGATGGCAGCGTAGTCACCGGCACGGTGCCCGAGGTGGAACAGGCTACGCCGTCAATCTCTGTGTCCTCCGGAGGGCTTATCACCGCCACAGCTGTGCAGGTCGGAGGCATCGTTGCAGACGGCACAAAGAGCGCCACGCAACAGCTCACGACGCAGGGCGCAAAAACTGTAACTCCCGGTACCTCTACGCAAACCGCTGTTGCTTCTGGCAGATATACAACTGGTGCTGTGCAAGTCGCAGGAGACGCTAATTTGAAGCCTGAAAACATCGTAAATGGCAAAAGTATATTTGGAGTGTCCGGTTCAGCAAATGTACTAGAGACTGTAAAAGGGACTTTTGCATTCCGATACGCTAATCGGGCGCATTTCATTTGTACTCCGAGCGGTTACAAGCGACTTTGGTATTCCCAAGAAGTAAATACTACATGGGATATTCTAAAAAACTCATTTGTAGTAATAAGTAATTTTGGCGAAACAGACCTTAAACTAACAGGCGGCATAGAGTATCTCTTTGAATTCACAATGAACTACACAATAGTAGCTTCTTTGCTATATGTAACGGATGATTTTTCAATTTCGTATTAATTAAAAGGCGACACTATTCTCTATATAGGCACACTACTCCGCGCGAAAACTGTAACGAACACATTTGAGGTAACTACATGAACGTCATCATCTACGCCATTTGCAGAAACGAGGCACAATTTGCCGAACGCTTCATGTCCTCCTGCACCGAGGCTGACGGCGTGTATGTGCTCGACACGGGCAGCACGGACGGGACGCCGGAGCGGCTGCGGGCGCTGGGGGCCGACGTGTACGAGCAGACTATCGAGCCCTGGCGTTTTGACGCGGCTCGCAATGCCTCGCTAGCCCTGCTGCCGGAGAGCGCGGACATTTGCATATGCCTCGACCTCGACGAAGTGCTCTGTCCCGGCTGGCGCGAGGCGCTGGAGGCGGCTTGGACGCCCGGCACGACCCGCGCGCGGTATACCTACGTTTGGAGCCACACGCACGACGGGGGCGACGGCGTGGTGTTCTATGCCGACAAGATACATTCGCTGGAAGGCTACCATTGGACTCACCCGGTACATGAGGTACTGAAACGCGATATGCCGGAGTGCTTTGTCACGATACCGGAGCTGCGCGTGGAGCACTGGCCGGACAGCAGCAAGAGCCGGGGGCAGTACCTGCCGCTGCGCGAGCTCTCCGGCGCCGAGGACCCGGACGACGACCGCAACATGCACTACCTTGGGCGGGAGTACATGTTCCACGGGCGATGGGGTGAGGCCATAGCGACGCTGATGCGGCATCTGGCAATGCCCTCGGCGCGCTGGGCGGCGGAGCGGGCGGCGAGCATGCGCTATATAGCCCGCTGCTGTGAGGCGCTGGGCGACTGGCAGAGCGCGGTACACTGGCTCGAGCGCGCGGCGGACGAGGCCCCGGGCCAGCGCGAGGCGCCCTATGCGCTCTCGCTGCTGTACTACCGGCGCGAGGAATGGGCGCTGTGCCGCTACTGGGCCATGCGGGCGCTGCACATCACCGCGCGGGACAACAACTACATGACCGAGCCGGAGGCCTGGGGCGCGGGGCCCTTCGACCTCATGGCGATATCAAGCTGGCAGCTCGGCCAGTGGGAGGATGCTGTGGCGGCGGCGGAAAAGGCCGTGGAGCTGGAGCCGGGAAACGAGCGACTCCAAAATAATCTGAAAATAATGAGGTGCAGCCATGATAGCAAATCCAAATGACGGCAACAGCCCGCGGGTCGAAGTCGCCACGCCGACGATCGACGTGAGCGCGGGCGGGCTTATCACGGCCACGACTGAGCAGGAAAAGGGATATGTACCCGGCGGCACGAAATCAGCCACTCAGCAGCTCACGACACAGGGGGCAGCTACGATAACGCCCACCACCACGAACCAGACCGCCGTGGCTTCCGGGCGCTATACCACCGGCGCGGTCACTGTCGCAGGCGACGCTAATCTCGTGCCCGAGAACATCGCCGAGGGTGTGAGTATATTTGGCGTTACGGGGGCACATAGCGGCGCAAAAATTGCATATGGCACCTACCTTGTGCGCGCTAACCCTAGTAGTTATGCCATTGAGTGCGATTTTGAACCAAATTATGGCGTGTTGGCGTTTATGGATACTTTGTATATATACAACTATGCTTACAGTGCTAGCCTTTTTGCTATGTTCTGCGAAAATGGTGTATGGACGAGCTACGGCTTTACAGGGCATGGGAGCCAACAATTAGCCCCAAAGTGCGGACGTGTAGACGACCCCATCAGCGTTTCATACTTAAATGGGGTATTGACCTTCAACCTTGGCGAAATTGACGCTATAAATGGCAATATGGTTTATCTTTTTGCTCAAAAATAGAATTCAAACATTTTTTAGTATCTTGTGAGGTGTCCGCTATGCTCTACACAGGCACACTACTCCGCGCCGAAATCTACGACAAACACACGTCCCCGTACACCAACGTCAAGGCCGTCTATGAGGCGCACAAAGGCAAATACCCCGGCAAGCTCATAGTCACGAACGGGCACTGGTACAACACAAAGCCCGTTACCCCCTGCGGCAATTACAAAGTCAACAGCACCGTGATATCTACTGAGGAGTGGATGGACTGGGGCTTCGGTTGGAACTCCGGACCGATTATCACGATGAGGTCCACTATTCCCGTGATGGTAACTGACATGAGCAACGACAACTATCTCTCCACCCTGCCCCTGCTTGTCGGCGGAAAGAAGCGGGATGACGTAATCAAGAAGCAGGAGCCCAACGTCAAAGTGCCCACGCTTCGCACATGGTTCGGAGTGGACGCCAAAGGCAAGTGGACGGTCGAGGTCACAACCACCAATTATACGCTCGACGGCATAGTCGAGCGGATGCAGAGCCTCGGCATCGTGGACGGCATGGTGCTCGACGGCTCGGGCAGCTCTCAGTGCTATGATGGCACGACATATCAGCGCGGCGACGGGCGCGACCTGTACAGCTTCCTGCTGCTGTGGTTCGCGGAAGACGGCGGCACGGGCGGAGACGACACGGAAGACGACAAGGAGGAGATCACTACGACTACATACAAAACGGGGATAGATGTCTCTGAGTGGCAGAAGACAATCGACTGGGAGGCCGTCAAGGCGGCGGGCATTGAGTTTGCCATGATCCGCGCGGGCTACGGCCAGAACAATATCGACCCACAGTTCAAGCGCAACATCAGCGAGTGCAACCGCCTCGGCATCCCCTGCGGCGTTTTCTGGTTCTCTTATGCATATACAGAGGCCATGGCAATACGCGAGGCTGAGTATGCGCTGGCGGCAGTTGAGCCGTACAAGCTCGACTACCCTATCGCGTTCGATTATGAGAGCGACAGCGTTGAATACGCCAAGAAAAACGGCGTCGAGCCGGACAAGGCACACGTCACCAGCCTCGCATATGCGTTTTGCGGACGCATCGAACAGGCGAAGTATTATGCGATGATATACACCAACCCGAGCTATCTGAGCAAATACTTCGACAGCTATATCCCCAAAAACTACGACATCTGGCTTGCCCAGTGGCCGTCCAAGCCGGATCCCGGCAGCAAGCCCTCTCAGGCGGGCGGCATCTGGCAGTACACCAACTCCGGCAGCGTAGACGGCATATCCGTGCGCGTGGACATGGACGCGGCCTACTATGATTATCCCAGCATTATCGAGGCCAACGGCCTCAATCAGCCCGCTGCCGCGCCCGAACCGGAGCCTGTGCCGGAACCTGATACGGAGACCCCCGCGAAGTCTGAAAACGAGCTGGCGCGGGAGTGGGTTACGACGATGGGCATTTCCGACGGCGAGAACCCGGACGCAGCCTGCACGCGGCAGCAGGTGTGGACGATGCTCTATCGTGCACTCGGAATATGATATCCGATAAAGAATAAGGAGGTTTTAAAGTGATTAACTGGAAAGTTCGCATTAAAAACAAAAACTTTTGGCTTGCGCTCATCCCTGCGCTGCTGCTGCTGATCCAGACCGTGGCATATGTGTTTGGGTTCAGCCTCGACCTCTCCGAGCTGGGGGACAAGCTGCTGGCCGCGATAAACGCGCTGTTTGCCGTGCTCGCCATCCTCGGCGTTGTGACCGACCCGACCACGTCGGGCATTGGCGACAGTGAATTAGCTATGACATACGAAGAACCCAAGGAGGATTGATTATGGATGAGCCGATATCGCGCGGGGAGCACGAGGAATTTGCCCGGCGCATAGACGCACAGGAAAAGCGTCAGGACAGGCGGCTCGAACTCCTTGAAGAGAATGTGCGCGAGATCGGCGCCTTGACGGTTTCTGTTCAAAAGCTGGCACAGAGCTTGCAAAGCATGGTCAAAGAGCAGGAGCAGCAGGGCCGGAGGTTGCAGGCGTTGGAGAGCCGCGACGGAGAAAAGTGGCGGAAGCTAATGGGTTACATAGCAACGGCTCTGACCTCCGGTGCTGTGACGCTGCTACTGTCGCACCTGGTAGGGTGATTCACGAAGGAGGTGAGCGGGTATGCCGAGCAGCATACTGAATACCGACATAATGTTCCCCAACCTGAGCGGGAAGAGCACGGAGCAGCAGGTGTTCACGATAATGAACTACCTCTACATGCTCAAGGAACAGCTTACATACTCGCTCTCCAACCTCGGGCTCGACAACATAAACGCGAACTCCTTCAACGAAATCGCGGGGATCATCAATCAGCCTGTGATACTGCGGCTGGATGGTGTGGACGGCAGCCTGGCGGAAATAGACGTCAACCTTGGCATAGTGAGCTCTCAGCTCCAGGACGCGGAGGGCGACATCTCCACGCTCCAGCAGACGGCGGCGAGCCTCTCTACCCAGCTCGAGGACGCGGAGGGGAACATCTCCGCCATATATCAAATATCAGAAAGCCTGTCCACCCGCGTAGAGGACGCTGAGGGAAACATTACGACACTGTTTCAGACCTCTGACAGCCTGACAAGCAGGGTCACGAGCGCGGAAGGGAACATCAGCTCGCTCCAGCAGACGGCGACATCGCTGACCTCGGATATTTCCGACCTCGAAGGGAACTATACGACGCTCCAGCAGACTGTGAGCGGCCTAAAAATAACGGCCAGCAACGGCACGCAGAGCAGCACGCTTACACTTACGAGCAACGGCGTGCAGCTCTCAAGCACCAACGTGCAGATCACGGGCATGGTGACGTTCAGCGACCTGAGCACGAGCGGACGCACCACCATCAACGGCGGAAACATCACCACGGGCATTATCAGCGCCATAGACATATCCAGCGTGACGATAGACGGCTCGTCGATCACTGGCTCGACCTTTGAGACGATACTCTCCGCCTACGGCGTGGGCGGGGAGATCCAGTGCTATTATTTATCAAACACGAGCAGCACGTATTTAGCCGGCGGCCTGCGGCTTGACGACGAGGGCGGCAGCGGAGATTCACAATACCGCTTGTTTCTGTATACCAAGACCGCGCTGGGCGTGTCGTTCGCACTTAAACTTGAAAGCGCGGGAAGCATGAGCCTTGAGAGCGGGGACAGCCTGTGGATGTACGCGCCAAACACCGTGCAGATAACGGGAAATACCATAAATCTGAATGGCACCGTGCGCGTCAATGGCACGGTGATAGGATAGGAGAATATCATGACTACCCTTAAACAGTGCATAGCGGCCTGGCAGGCCCTCCGTGCCATTGCGACGCAGGCCATGGACTACAAGAGCGCGCACGCGCTGGTGCTGCTCATGGAGCGCCTGCGGCCGCATGTGAGCTATTTCAGCTCGACGGAGACGGAGCTGGTGAAGAAATATGCGGAGCTGGACGCTGAGGGCAACCCGGTGTTTGAAGGCCCGGGGCGCGTGCGATTCCGCACGGGCGATGATCTGGTAGCATTCACGCGGGAACGCAACGAGCTCGACGACGTTGAGCTGGGCGAGGAAATACCCCGGGCGACTATCTCCCCGCCTGCGCAGATATCGCCTGAGCAGCTGGAGGCGCTGTTCCCGTATGTGGATATCAAGGAGGTGGCGACATGAGCCTGCCTTCCATGCTTTATGGCTCGGGAATAGGGAAGTACAACCAAACGAGCTACGGCGGCTACAACCACAACCTTGCCGCGCTCGACGGGCAGATCTACGACATGCGGAACATGAGCAGCGACTACGCGCCGCTGCTCAGCCCGCGGCCTCAGCGATACATAGCTCGAACGCTCACACAGCCCTACGGACTTTACGCCAACGACGGGCTGTACTGGGTGGATGGGACGGCCTTCTACGCCGACGGAGAAGAGCGCGGCACGGTAAGCGCCGGGCCGAAGACCTTCGCGGCGCTGGGGGCCTATATCATTATCATGCCCGACATGGCCTGCTACAACAAGCTCACGGGGGAATTCGGCAGCCTCAATGCGAGCTGGACGGGCGCGGCACAGATTGCAGACGGGACATACGGCGGCGAGACGGCCAAGAGCAACACCATCGAGGCCTCGGGCGTGGACTTCACGACGCTCTTCAAGCCCGGCGACGGCATCACGATAAGCGGGGCCACGGTGCACCCCGGGAACAACAAGACTATCATCGTCCGCGAGGTCACTGCGACGAAACTTGTGTTCTACGAGAATAGCTTCGTTATAAACGACGGAGGGGACGCGGAGACGGCGCTCACGCTCTCGCGCGAGATGCCCGAGATAGATTTCCTCTGCGAGAACGAAAACCGCCTCTGGGGCTGCAAGGGGGACACGATATACGCCAGCAAGCTCGGGGACCCGACGAACTGGAACGTGTTCGACGGCCTCAGCACGGACAGCTACGCCGTGCAGGTGGGCAGCGCCGGGGACTTCACGGCCTGCTGCTCCTACCTCGGCTACGCGATATTCTTCAAGGAGGAGATGATATACAAGGTCTACGGCTCGGCGCCCTCCAATTTTCAGGTCATGGGCAGCGCCTCGCTGGGCGTGGAGGCCGGCAGCAGCCTATCACTGGCCATAGCGGGCGAGACGCTTTTCTTCCTCACGCGGGCGGGCATCGTGGCCTACTCCGGGGGGACGACGCAAAGCGTGGCTTCGGCCTTCGGCCTCGAGCGGTATCACAACGCCGTGGGCGGCAGCGATGGGCTGAAATACTACGTCTCCATGCAAAATGAGGCGGGGGAGTGGAGCCTCTTTGTGTTCGACACTCGTCTCGGCATATGGGAACGGGAGGACGACACGCAGGCGCTCGGCTTCGCATGGGACTCGGACCTGTATTTCCTCGACGCGGACGGGACGCTCTGGCTCAACGGGCGGCCGCGCTCTATCCCGGATGGGGCGACTATTGAGAGCCCGGTGGAGAGCATGGTGGAGTTTGGGGAGTTCGTGGACAACGACCCGAACAAAAAGCAGATAGCAAAGCTGCAGGTGCGTATCTCCATAGACGCCGGGTCGAGCGTGACCTTCTGGATGATGTTCGACTCGAGCGGGACATGGGAAGAGATAAACACTATAGAGAGCCAGGTGCTGCGGAGCTACTATCTCCCGCTGGTGCCGCGGCGCTGCGACCACTACAAGATCAAAATCACCGGTACGGGCGGCTGGAGGCTGTACAGCCTGACACGCGAGGACTCGATAGGCAGCGAGCTCAGGAGCACGCCGGGCCGGCAGTAAGGAGGCAACATGGCTATATCTACACTCAAATCACCGACGACCAAAAGCCGGTACACCTACGACCAGTTCCGCCAGGCGGCACAGCAGAGCGGGCTGCTCGGCGAATTCTCGGACGCCGACCTCTCGCTGGCACAGCGCAACCCGGATGCAGGCATGTCGCTGCTGAGCTACAAGCGCGACTGGCACAACGCGACGACGGATGCCGAACGGCAGCTTGCCAACCTGGGCGCTGAGAGCGTGCGCGGCAGCTATGGCAGCTATGCCGGCGGAGCAGACGGCGGCAGCTTCTACCTCGAGCCGCTGAGCCCGGACATGTTTGAGTACCCAAGCGCGCCGAGCTTCTCCGGCGGCAGCAACGCGGGCACGGTGAGCGACCTGTATGATCAGATGCTCAACTATGGGGACTTCAGCTATGGCCCTGCGCCGGAGTACACGAACCGCTGGGACGACACCATCCTCGGCCTCATTGATGAGATACTCGGGCGCGAGGATTTCAGCTATGACCCGAACACCGACCCGCTGTACAGCCAGTACCGCAAGGCCTACATACGCGAGGGCGACCGGGCGGCGGAGGACGCGCTGGGCGCGGCGGCGGCCGCGAGCGGCGGCCTGCCCTCGAGCTACGCGCAGACGGCGGCGTCCCAGGCGGGCAACTACTACGCGGCCCAGCTCACGGACAAGATACCGGAGCTCCAGCAGCTCGCCTATCAGAAGTACCTCAACGACTACAACATGCTGCTCTCCGACCTCGGTGTGGTCCAGGGACAGGAGGCCAGCGACTACAACAAGTACCTCACGGACCTCAACCAGTACAACACTGACCGCGACTTCGACTACGGCGCGTGGCTCGACCGCTACAACATGCTCGGGAACAACCTGCAGGCCGGGCTCAACATGGACGCACAGGAGCTCGAGCGCTATCTCGCTGAACTCCAGCAGTACAACACCGACCGCGACTTTTACTACGGGCAGCTGCTCGACGAAATTAACGACCAGACCAACGACTTCGGCACGCTCGTTGACATGGCCCAGCTTGCGGCCGGCTACGGAGATTACCGCGGGCTGGAGAATCTCGGCATACAGCTCCCGACGCCGAGCGGATACGCCGGAGCAGGCGCGGGAGGCTCTGTCGGTTATGATGATGAAGCCGGGAACCCTCCGGGGGCGACGGACGAAAGAATTTCGTCCGAGGCGATGAACATCCTCAATGCGTACATGCACGTCAATCCCGGCACAAGCAGTAATGTTGGCCAGGTGTTTGCAAACCGGATCAATTCGGCCTTGAGCGCGGGCCAAATCAGCCAAGAGGAAGCGGATTATCTGCGCGAGATGATAGGCATAGCCGCGTAAGGAGAGAGACATGGCGAGTATACACGACAAGTTTACAAGGGCAATAAACCAGATAAGAGAAAACGACCAGCGCGCCCGCGCTGGTCTTCCCTATAACACGGGGAACAGCATTTCCGATAAGTTTGAGCGGGCTATTCAGGAAATACGGGAGAGGGACAACGCGTCAAGGCAAAACACGTCCAGTCAGCCGGCGCTCACCCCTTCGCGCACACCGTCCAGCACGCCGGCCTCACCCCTTCCGAGCTTTGCCACGGGCAGCGGCAACACCGTTGAGAGCGTGCTCGGGCGCTTCTCAGGCCGGGGCGGTGTCGAGGCGATAAAGTCCCCGGACAGCTGGAGCAGCGCCGGGGACGCAGAGCTGGGACTGAAAGCCTGGAGCAATCAGCTGGATGGCTATGAAAAAAAGCTCACAGAGCTGAGCGGCAGCATAGCCAATACTGAAAATCGGCTCAAGAATCTCCAGACTACTGTGAAAACCGCGGAGGATGCAGCCGCCTATGACGAGCTCTATGCCGGCTATGAAAAAATGATAGCCGACTACAACGGCGTTGTGAACGACATCAACCGCGTGCAGGACAAGTACAGCGCGGGGGTCGAGCGGTATCGGGATATCCTCAGCGGGGGCATGGAGAGAGCCGACGCGGCCGCGGCGGAGGCCAAGAGACTCGAGGATGAGAACAGCCGCCTGCAGCAGCAGGCCAACCTCATCCGTATCTACGAGATGAGCGGGACGAGCTCCAGCTCGGCGGCTGCGCCTATCGAGGCCCAAATCGAGCAGAATGCCCAGCGTATAAAAGAGCTCCAGGCCGAGGAGAGCCAGAACAAAATGCAGTATTACAGTTCTCTGGCTCTCATGGAGGACTATGCTGGCCTCTCGAACCCCACATCTGTGACTGGGGACTCGCGATACGAGTATATAAACGACATCGACAATGCCCGATACAGAAACGAGCACACAACAGACCCAAGCGGCGCGCCAGTAGCACTCAGGAGATATCAGTACCTCACTGAGGATGAGATAAAAATATATAACTATCTCTACGCCTCCCAAGGCAAAGACGCCGCTGATCGCTTCCTTGAAGATATGGGCCCCGCACTGACCGAACGGCAAGGGGCGGCTCAATATGAGGAGCTGGGCGCGTTGGGGAAGGCGCTCTACTGGATACCCGCCGGCCTGGATCAGTTCGGCAGCGGCATACGGCAACTATTCCAGCGTGAGGCCGTGCCAGTATCGTCGACGCAGATCACCTCACAACTCATACAGCAGGAAGCACAGGAGAAGAGCCCGGTGCTCGGGACACTCTATACCTTGGGCACAACACTCTCGAACATGGCTCCGAGTATTCTTGCCAGCGCGCTCGGCAGCTGGGCACTCGGAGCGGCGGGGCTGTCAGCCGGCACGGCATCGGCTATCGGCAGGGCGGCGGGCGGCACGGCGCTGGGCGCTTCTGCGGGCGGTAACGCCTATACGCAGAAGCTGAATGAGGGCTACAGCTCTGAGGCGGCGCAGAACTATGCGACGCTCGTCGGCGCGAGCGAGGGCGCGCTTCAGTATCTTCTTGGCGGCATCGGCGCACTGAGCAAGAGCGGCACGGGCCGCATTGCTGCCAAAATTGCGGGACTGGACAACGCACTGGGCCGTGTGGCGCGCACGGTGAGCGGCAGCACGGCCGCACGGCTGCTGGGCAGCATGATATCCGAGGGCACAGAGGAGGGCCTGCAGGAGCTGCTGGAGCCCGCGTTCGCGGCCATAATCTTCGACGAGGAATATGAGGCCGACTTTGAGGACGCGGCGTATGCGTTCCTCCTGGGCGCGCTGAGCGCTGGAATAATAGAGGGACCGGCGGCCATTGATTACGCGCGGCGGCCGGCGGGTTTTTCCTTCCGGGATATGGACGGATATGCCGATAATGGTGTAGACTACTTTGAAGGTGCGAACACGCTCGAGGAGGTCGAGGCGCGGTACCGTGATCTCGCGCGGCAGTATCACCCGGACTTGGGCGGCGACGCGGCCACGATGGCCGAAATCAACCGCCAGCGCACGATGGCGCGCGCGTTCTTCCGCGGGCGAGCCGAGGCGGCTGCGGAAAACGATACGGCAGACACGACGCCGGAGGCGGCCGCGAACACGGAGCGCGCAGACGGCGTGATCCGCCGCTTGACGGCGGGCCGGACCACGGAGGAGACCGCGCCCGAAACAGCGGGAGCCCAGATAGAGGACCAGCCCTACGCGGAGGCGGGCGGCATTGTTTTGCCGACGGCTGATACCGCCGGCGACTTCTCACTGCGAGCTGAGGCTGGGGCAACGGAAACACCAACCTTGGAAGCTCCGCGCGCGGCGGCACCTGAAACAAACGCCGCGGGGAATATCGTGCTCCCCACGGCGGACGAAATAATGAATGGAGGCATATTGAATGGACAGCAGGGACAACAATGGCAGCAATGGGGAGACCAGGTATCAGATGGAGACGGAGGACGGCTGGATGGTATCAGTACCGGCGGACAAGCTGGACGACTGGGAGGCAGCTCAGAAGTCAGATCCGCGCCCGTTGAACAAGGCAGAGCAGCGATTGAGAGACAGAATCGTGCAAGAGATTTACGGCTCCAGGAAGTAAGCTCAGCCGAGCTCGGTATTCCCGAGGGTACAGATACGCGAAATGTGCGCGTACTCCCGGAAACAGATTGGGATGATGAACTCGTCAGCACCGCCGAACGGGTCAGGAGCGTTACAGGCAGAGAGGTGCGGTATGTCCTCGGCAGCATTGAGGTGCGGACGGCGGGCGGCGGCACACATCGTGTGCGCGGCGTATGGATGCCGAACGGGGATATTATCGTCCAGGCTGACAATATGCGCGTCAGCGCTCAGCAGATAGCTGAGCATGAGATTTATCATGATATTGCAGCTCAAATGCCGGGTACGGATTACGAGGTCGAGGAGCGGATACGCGAGCAATTCGGCGCCGAGGAGTTTGAACGGGTAGTCGAGATATACATACAAAAGCTCCACGGCATAGTTGACCTGCCTGCCAATGCAAGTGAGGGCGAGTTCGAGACGGCGCTGGCTCGCATAAAGCAGGAGATATTCGCTGACGCTTACGCGGGCATCAACGCCTTCGGGGCACATGCGGAGCGGTTTGCGGACGTCACGCGCGAGACGGTAAAGGAGCGCACCGGTATCCGCAGTCGAGAGAATGACGACGCTACCCGCGACCGCACCGGGCCGCCTGCGGAGCGGTACAGTTATGCGGGCACCAACGCCGCAAACGCGGATCTCGAGGCGCTGGAAGTGGCGAAGGGCATGGCGGAGCAGAACGTTTCGGCTGAGACGATACGGCAGGCCACGGGCTGGTTCCAGGGCGCGGACGGGAAATGGCGGTTCGAGATCGACGACTCCGGGATGCGGTACTCTGCGCGGGGCGACCTGAATTACGGCGACCCGGACTATTGGCGATACCGCGAGCTGCGAGACAAGCTAGAGCGGGATATGCTCGGCATAGGTTCGGAAGCTGTAACGGAAGCTGAGCGGGCTGAATATGAGGAGCTCGCGCCGCGATACCGCGACTTCTATTTGCAGCCGGGTGTGCGAGGAGACGGCTCTGCCACAGCTACACGGCTCTCGGATTACATCCAGCACGACGAGCTGTTCGAGCAATACCCTCAGCTCAGGGATGCGCGGCTCGTGTTCGAGGACATGGAAGATGGGAAACAGGGCAGCTATAATCCTGATACAAACACCATTACCTTGAGCGAAAGCCTGCAAAACAGCGAGCGGGACGATGCGCTTGTCCATGAAATACAGCACGCCATACAGGAAGCCGAGGGGTTTGCCCGTGGAGCGTCGCCGCAATACTGGGCTCGACGTGAGTATGAAAGCGGTGACCTTGTAGGTGAGCGCCTACGGCGTGAGCATGACAACCTTTTCCGTTCGTTGAGCCAAGAAGAGCAAAACCAGTTCACCAGATACCGCGAACTTGACCGTGAGCTGAATAGAACCATGTTTGCTGAACTGGGCACGGAGGAGGCCGCGGACTATGAGCGATACGAAGCTGAGCAGGACGCACTGTATGATGAACTCTATGGTAACGAGTGGTTTCGCAAGCTGCTTGACCTTGAGCGGCGGATGGATGATATTCCGGGTGAATATCGCGCCATGTACAGCAACACCTCCGGCGAAATTGAGGCCAGAGACGCCGAAGCACGCCGGAAGCTCACAGCGGATGAGCGCCGCGCTGCTCCGCCTGATTTGGGCAATGAGGACACGATATTTGCACAGAGCGGCGCAGGCGTTCAGGCCTCGATTGACTATGATACCGATAACCGGCCCTACGTTACTGTCGAAGAGGACATACTCGACGGAGTGCCGGAGAAGGATTGGGCCCGCAAAGTAAAGGCGGTACTGCGCGAAAAATTCCCCGACGGCATAACCGTGGGGAACAGTGAAATCAATATTGGAGGCCGGACAGGCAGAGAGCTGACATGGAGCGGCACAAGCCGCTGGCTGCGCGCAAATGACCCCGTTGCGTTCGCGGACAAATATCGGACGGCAAACAACGCTGACGAGTTACTGCTTGCATCTACGGACTATGTCAATGAAGGCCTTGACCATCCGAGGCGGGATGACATTACAGATTTTTCGCGCGGGAAAGTGCAATTTAGAATTGGAGACCGTGATTACACTGCGGATGTGATAGTCGCCGCCCTGAAAGACGGCAGGTTGATGCTGTACGACATCACGCACCTCACACGGACAGAAATACAAAACAGGAGCCAGCCGCGGCGAAGCACAAACCCGTCACCGGGAACTGCCAGTTATACCGCGACTGACTCCAATAACAGTATATCCGCCGAGGACGAAAATGTCAACGCCCGCTTCTCGCTCGGTGAGGATGACCCACGCCCTGTCACAGCCAAGCAGGATCTGCGCCGCAGGCTGCTGGACACTTTCTCGGTGCCGCCTGGCTCCAGAGCGGAGCTGGGGCGTATTATCGAGGGCTTTGCGGATAAGATGATACGGAGCGGCAGATACACGGAGCAAGACCGCAGCGCGCTCTTTGATAAGCTCTATGATGCCGGCGCGATGACCCTGACGGCGGACCCGTATTATTCTGATGCCAGGGGCGCACTGGTGAAGCGGCGCATGTATGTGAGCGATGCGCTGAAGGCTGAATTCGGCGACGACTGGAACGATTTCCGCAAGAGAGCGTTTGCAGCGGGCATATATCTCACAAACAACCCGAGCGACATGGCCCCGGGTATGTGGCAGGCTGAACTGGGCGAGACGTTGCCAGGCCTGTTTGACAGCGACAACCTCGATATGCGGAGCTTCATGGAGCGCGTTGTGCAGGTGGCGGAGGAAGGCCGGGACGAGCAGGTGAGCCTTGCGGAGTACACTCAGATGCTGGCAGGCGAGAACTATGTCAGCGAGGATGAGGTTTTGCAGGACCTTGAACAGCGTGTGGACTGGGAGCTCAGGAGCTTCGCGGAAAAAGCTGATCTCGAGGTACGCCTACGCGGCCGCGGCGCCGACGGCATAACCAACACAGAGCGCAAACGCATAATTCAGGAAGAGCGCGCGAACTACTGGCAGCTGCACAAGCAGTATCAGGAGGAGACCCGGCAGCGCATAGCCGAAGAGCGCGGCAAGCGGCACGCCAGCGAGCGAGAGGCCCGCGAGAAGATAAACAACATCATCCGCGAGGAGCGGGAGAAGTATTGGCAGAAGCGCCGGGATTATCAGCAGCGGGCGGACGAGCGTGTGCGCCAGGAGCGGGAGCGGCGCTGGGCGGTCCAGGCCGAGACCCGGCGGCGCATTGATGATGTGGAGCAGGGCGAACGGCGCACCTATTACGAGCGCCTAGAGCGGTACAAAGAGGCCAGACGCGCCACGGATGCCCGCGAACGGGAACACCGAAAGGCAATGTCCGAGCGGCGGCGGGAAACGGCGGAACTCAGGAGCCTCCAGCAGCGCACGCTCAAGCAGATTCAGTGGCTCGCAAAGAACCAGTACCGAGCTCCGGCAGAGCTGCGGCAGCGGTGGGACGAGGTGCTTGGCGACCTCGATATCTTTGCTGTCAGCGCTGCAAACGAGATGAACTACTCCAAGAAGTACGATGCTACATGGCGCGATATAGCGGATATGGTTCGAGACTTTGAATCAAACCCTCAAAAGTATCCTAATTTCATTCCGTCCGAAGAACTGAAACGCATTGCGGCACGAGTGAGCGACGAAAAAATCGGCAACCTTGATATTGGAGCGCTCCAGGACTTGTACAAGGCTGCTGTGGGGCTGAGGCAGGAATTCTATAACCGCAACCACGTTATAGGCGACGAAGAAGCTCGACTCTTCTCAGAACTTTATGCGGACTCCAAAGAGGAGATAAACAGCGCCCCGGGCGGCTACTCCAAAAACCCGGCAGACAAAGTGTTCAATCTCGAACAGCTCACACCGATGAACTACCTCGAGCGGATGGCAGGCTGGAACCCGGACAGCGCATGGTATTCGATGGCGAAACAACTCGAGGCTGGCGAAAGAAATGAGCGGGCCTATATCGTGCAGGCCAACGCATTGCTGGCGGACTGGCTGGAGGAAAACGAGGAGTGGGTGCTGCGCTCCGACGGGCAGGGCAAAGACGCCGTGTGGTATGAGGTCGAAGTGCCAGAGCTGCTCGAACTCGGCATGGGCGACAAGCCTGTGTTTGGCGACAGTGTGAAGGTGTGGATGACTCCTTCCATGAAGGTGCATTTGTACCTAGAGAGCAAAAACTACGACAACCTGCGGCACATGGTGGGCGGACGCACCTTCCCGGACAAGGAGCTGTACAGCGACGGGAAACGGCAGGAGGCTTATGCTCAGGGCACGACGATAAGGCTAGCTCCTGAAACGGTGAAAAAGCTGGTGTCAGACCTGACGCCCGAGGAGCAAGAGCTTGCTGCCTTGCTGGAACGCTACTACAACCAGTTTGCGGCGGAGCGGATAAACAAGGTCTCTAACGCCCTGTACGGCTATGACCGCGCCGTGACCAAGAACTATGCGCCCATCTACACCAACAGCAACTACAACCAGAAGGAAATAGGCAAATCCGACCAGACTGCCGAGGGCGTCGGCAACATGAAGCAGCGCATACGCGGGGCTAAAAACCCGAGCTATAACCTGTCCGCCTATGATGCCTTCGAGCGGCACGTCGACCAGACTGCCCGCTTTGTCGGCATGGCGATCCCGGCACGCAACTGGAAGACCCTGCTCAATTGGCGAGAGCGGAACGACAGCATGAGCGACGTTATCACGCACAAGTGGGGCAACGAGTCGCTGAAGTACATAACCGACCTCCTGACGGATTTGCAGGGCGGGTCGCCGCGGAAGGCACAATTCCAGATATCCAGCTTTGCGGACAAACTCTGGTCGAACTATATCTCCGCCGTGTTCGGCGCGAACCCGAGCATAGTGCTCAAGCAGCTGGGCAGCATACCCCTTGGCGGAGCGTATCTCGGCATGAACAACGTGCCGAGTCCGGGGCAGATCGCCAACATAGACCGCGAGCTCATAAGCCGGTATACCTCGGAATTGGATTGGCGCCTGATGGGTTACTCCACGCCCGAGACCAAGCAGCTAAAGGACCACCCGAACTGGACTGAGCGCAACAGCTTCTTCCGCAATGTGTTTGGCGGCGGGGCCATAACAGGTATGGACGGCTGGGCCGCAAGCACGCTATGGCCGTGGGCTGAAAACAAGGTGCGTCGCGAGCAGCCTGAGCTTGAGGTCGGAACGCAGGAACAGATAGATGCCGGCCAGAGCCCATTCTATAAAGCGGTGGCCGCGGAGTTTGACAATGCCGTCAACCGCAGCCAGTCCATGTCTGACACTCTGCACAATGCGCGCATACGCAAGTCGGACAATGCGGTATTGCGCACGCTTACCATGTTCAAGAGCGATGCCGCGCAGACTTATAACGCCTTCCGACAGACCATAGGCGAGGCGCAGTATTACAAGCGAAAAGGAGCGGACAGCAAGACTCAGCGAGTAGCCAGGGCTGCAACTGGCGCCGCGTTCCTCGCGTGGATCATCAATGCCGCGTGGACGGCCGGGGTCAACTTCCTTGTCAATCTGGCAAAAAAGAAAGGAGCGAACTACCGCGACGACGAAGATGAGCTCACAGCTCAGAGCGTCCTCGGTAATATGGCCTCTGACATGGTGAGCGGTATGAGCGGCGTCGTGATCCTGGGCGAGGAGTTGGCAGGGGCTATCGGAAGCGCGATTACAGGGGAACGGTGGTACGGTCTCGATACGCCTGGTATTGAGCAGCTAAACGATACCTTGGAGAGCCTTATCAATAGCGGGAATAGCATAAAAAGCCTTTTGAGCGACGCCATCAACATCGGCCGGCAAGGCGGTGACGTGCTTGCCTATTTGAATGAGCACCGCGCTGAATTGGCTGGTGGCATAAAAGAGGTGGCGGCAACGGCCGTAACATATTTCCCTGGCCTCCCGGTGAACAACGTCGAGGCATACCTCGCGGGGCTCCTGAGCTGGACTTTCCCTTCGCTTAGTACGTCGTATGAGGATTTGTTCGAGACGCCTGATAAAGCAAGCCTGAGTGGCCTGGAGGGCGACGCGCTTGTAACGCGCGTCGAGGACATACTGGCAAGCCGGCTCGAAGAAGTGTCCGAGCCCGCGGCACAGACAGTGGCCACACTCTATGCAGCTGGGTACAGCGAGGCGCTGCCGTCAGGCATACCGAATCAGGTAACGGTAACTGATAAAAAAACAAACACTAGCGAAACCGTTGAGCTCGATGCCTATCAACAGCAATTCTTTGGGCAGGTATGGACTGAGGCTGTCGGCCGCGCTGTTAATGAGCTTGTCCTTATGCCTGAGTTTGAGACCGCGAGCCCCGAGGACCAGGCAAAAATGCTGAGCCAAATATATCGCTTTGCCAATGAGACTGCCAAGGCGGAAACCGTTGAAAAATACAGCCCGCCGTCAACCATGGCAGAAGCGGCGGAGGATATAGCAAGGGGGCGGACACTGGCCGAATGGGCTGCTTATGATGTGCTCTCAGACGATGTATCCGGCACTTTCGGGAAGCTGACGGACGAGGGACTTGATTACGAGCAAGCGCTTGACGTGGCGGAAACCCTAGACGACCTGGGCGATGATGCGACGTCCGTTGAACGGTATCTTGCAGTCGCCCGTATGCCCATTCTGGAGGATGAGAAAGAACTCGCCCTGCGTGGAGTGATGACCGACAGCGCTTACGCAAAATACGAAACAGCCCGAAACGCAGGCATTGATACGCTCGATTATTGCGAATTCCTCGACCGGATATCAGATATATCCGGCGACGGCCGGCAGGAGCGAGTTTGGGCTCTGATAGACTCCATGCGGCTCACCAACAGGCAAAAAGACGTGCTGCACTTGGCCGCAGGGTACAAGGACAGCACTCTCAGCAAAACACCATGGCATAACTAGATTATAAAACGGTCAGTCTTTGTCATAAGACTGACCGTTTTATAAATACAGCGGTTAAAAATCGCGGAGCTGGAGCTCCAGGGTGAAGTCGCGGGGTTTGGTTTTCTTCTCTTTGGTGTAGGTTACTTCCACGCCGAGTGCTTTTAGGGCACTGTTCTTGTCGGCGGGAGACATGGTGGGGTAGAGCTGGACCAGATTCTCCAATGCGGCGGCGGCTTTGCGCGGGTCGATGCGGCGGCGCTCGTCTATCTGGCGCTCGAGGTCTGCCCGTTTGCTTGCAAGCTCGGCAAGCTCTTTTTCTGCGGCGTCGAGTCTTGAGCGGAACGTGGAGCGGTCATATGTGCCGTCCTCGAGGAATTCATACAGACGCGGGATGCGGGCCTGTACGCGCTCCTGCTCGCGCTGCGCGGCGTCAAGTGCGGCTTTTAGCGCGTCAACGTTTGGCGCTGCGCCCGAGTCTATGAGAAGCCGGAGCCGGGCAAGCTCGTCATACAGCAGCTCGACCATGCGCTCCTCCACATACTCAAACTTCGCACCGGCGGTACAGCCCTTTGTGGTACACAGCAGATACGGCTCGCCTTTGTTGCTGCCCATGCGCTGCATATTGTTCCCGCACTTCGCGCAGCGGATGATGCCGGCAAAGGGGTTTGCGCGCTGGCCGGTGTTGCTGGGCGGTATGTATCGCTGTTTCCTGCGCTCCTGAGCTTCCAGCCAGGTGTCCCATGGGATGATCGCTTCGTGCACGCCGTCCACCATCAGCCATTCACCCTCGGGGGTGTAAACGACGTGATGCTTGTCTTTGCCATGGGCTCCGGGGCGATAGTGCTTCACGCGGTTCCAGGCGACCTTCCCGGCGAAGGTGGGATTGCGCAGTACGTGCCGCACTGTGTTCCGGTTCCACTCGGCGCCGCGACGGGGACAACTCCCCATGGAGTTGAGCTCCTGCGCTATGGTCTGCGCGCCGATACCGGCGAGGTAACGCTCGTAGATATAGCGCACGAAGCGTGCCTCCTCGGGAATGACCTCCAGCGAAGGCAGCTTGCCGATGCGGCAGCTGCGGTAGCCGTAGGGCGCGTTGGCCGTATAGCCGCCGGCCTCTATGGTCTGCATCAGACCGCGGCGCATGCGCTTGCGGATGGCGCGCCACTCGGCTCTGGCAAAGAACGCCTTGAACTCCGTCATCTCGATATCGACGTCATTCGTGAGGTCATAGGTTTTCTCAGGCGTGATTATCAGCGTGCCGGACTCGCGGAAGGCGTCCAGGATGGTGCCCTGGTCAGCCATGCCGCCGCGCCCGAGGCGGTCGATATCCATGCACAGCACGGCCTCAACTTCGCCGGCGCGGATGCGCTCGAGCAGCTTGAGCATTTCAGGGCGCGCATAGAGCTTTTCTCCGGATGCCACTTCCTCATACACGCCGTCCACGGGCAGGCCAAGCCTGTCGGCCAGCTCCTCCAGCGCAGCCCGGTGCTTCGCCAGCACCTCCTCCGTGCTCTGCCCCTCCTCCGCGCGGCTCTTGCGGAGATACATGAAGTTCGTAGGAATCACCCCCCCTTGAGTGGATATACAAGTGGGCCCCCAGGACTCAGCTTACCACGTATGCGTGGGAAGCCTACCGCAAGGGGGCTGTTAAGCGATATCAGGTATTGGAAGGCTCTTCTGTGAAATATGATTGGATGTGTTCAGCAAGGTCCAAAGCAACGTCCACAGGCAATACTACGGAAGCGACGGCGTCCGACTTGAGACCATTGATCCTCTTGTCGTCGCCAAAAGTTGGTGCTTCTTGAATGAAGTCTATCAGGATATTCCTGCTCTCTTTCTGCATGGCAACATGAAACGCATTTGAGTAGTTGAACATTTTAACTCACATCTCCTTTAGTTCGCCGACGTCGGTAAATGTTGAGCCGGAGGCAGAGAATTCCCAGCTTGCGGCGTTCGGGAATTGAACGACATTATCATGGTCGTATGTCCTGTGCTTGAGATGCGCTGGAGTGTGGTCGACAACAAATGGGCTGCGCACCTGAACATCCAGCTTTGCCGCTATCTGCGCCAGGGTTTTGAGCGTGAAATTTGCGCAGCCGCTTTCCCATTTTGATACCATTGCCTGAGAAACACCCATGTACTCGCTGAACTCTTTTTGAGTCATGCCCATGTCGACTCGCTTGCGTATAATAGCCACAGATATGTCAGAAGACATGAGTATCAGAGCTAGGTCTTCCGTAGGAATATCTTCGGTTACCGAAGCAACAAAATCGCGCAGACTTGCCTCAGCCATTTTCATACAACTCCTTCATCTCATTTAAACGAGAAACTGCCGGGGGAATATGGGACTGGTAGTCCGTATGCTTCTTGCCGGAACGTTTGAAAAAACCCAAAAGCAAAGCGGAGCGACCGTCGGATAGAAAGCCGTACAGTATGCGCACATTAAAGCCTTTTCCATCCACGTGCATACTGTATATGCCGCCTCCGAGCGGCTCGATTTCTAAATACTTGGAGGCCAGGACTCCATCAGTCCTCAAAATACTCAAACAGGTTTTGAGCTTGGCAAAGAACGCAGATTCAATGCCCGACCCCTTGAGGGCACTCACGAGTTCTTCAGACAGGCGCGGATGAAAGATGAACCCGTCAAGGTATTGCATTAGCAACGTCAGAATGGTTTCTCTGTTCATAGTATTCCCCTTGCACGTATCATATTACACATGAGTTATAAAATCAACAGTAAAATGGCTAGTATTACTTAACAGTTATGAAGTGCCGCCTCGGGAGGGGCGGCTTTTTTTTATTTCATGTAATCTGAGATGTAGATTATCCGGCACTCGCCGGGATAGTTACTTCGGGGTCCGCGTATTTTTGCAATATCAGGTTTACGGCAAGCCGGTCAGCTTTATCAGCTCGGCGATATAGCTCGATAAGCTCACGTTCGCCTTGAGTATACTTATTGTCTGCAATGACCTCAGCTTTTCCGCTTGCCTTTAATAAAATATCAGTGAAATCAATATCGTACATAGAGCAAAGCAGTAAAAGCTGGTTCATATCTATCTTGCTCTTGCCGAGCTCCCAACTACTTACGTTCTGATTTGTTATTCCCATGCGCTGAGCGACTTCCTCCTGAGATAAGCCGGCAGATTTACGTGCAGTGCGTAAGAGTGGTCCAAGGACCTTGTAAAACATTGCATTCACCTCGCGAATACCATACCCTATTAATTGGGGAAAGTCAAATAAAACTTTGAATACTGCTTGACAATCAAAATATTATTTGATATCATGTGCACGAATTATATTTTGGATTGGAGGGCTGGTAATGAAAAGAGCAGATACCATAGATACGCAGAGAATGAGGTGCTATATCGCAAATAGTGGTATTAAGCAAAACTGGCTCGCGGCTGCCTGCGGCATGTCGGAGAATCAGCTTACTTTATCGCTCAATGACAAAAGAGCTTTTAAAGCGGAAGAGTATCTGCGCATTTGCCTGACGCTCGGAGTTTCCCTCAAGCAATTTGTGACAGAAAAAGAAGTAGTAGCGTAACGCACTGCTGCAGTAAGGAGGTGAGGGCGTGAGCGGCGAGGCGGCTGAGGGGGCTTATGTCATATGCGGCATGGCCTACATGCTGCTTGTATGTGCACCGGCACTTGCGCTTATGCTGTCGGGCCGTGAAATAGATCTGTCAGTCATGGTGTGCAGCAGAAAAGGCATGAGCGCGCTGCGGCTCAGGAGCTTTGAGACTGAACTGGCGTGGGCGTCGGTTTGTGGATTTTGCGCTTACATGCTTATACAAGCGGCACTGCGCATTGCATGGCTGGTCAACCCCGACGGGGTATGGTCCGGCTTCTGGTTGGTGACGGGCGCGACGGTGTTCGCGGCGGCACTGACGGGCTGTGTTCTGGCGTTCAAAAGGAAAACGCTCGCCGCAGTGGCTACTGCGGTGAGCGCGTGTATCGGCTTATTCTGGGCGTTCCTGATGGTTATCATTGCGCTTCAGCTGAATCACTGAGGATAGAGCGGCTTCGATTTCTTCGCGCGTGCCTTTGTGAAGCGTGGAATACAAAGCATCGAGACAGACAGCTAAATTGCCCGTGGATTCGGCACTGATGGAAGAAACCTGCGCGAGGGCGTCTGTGCGGTACTGCCAGCCCTGTGTGTTTGCAGCACGGGAAACGGAGGCGGCCATCGCAGAAAAACGAGACTCAGCAGCGAGCTCGCGCTCGTGCTCCCATTGCTTTTGCAGGTGTTCAAATTTGTGCTTCAATTCTCTGGTGGCCTTATTCTTTGCGATAACAGCTGTAACTATGGTAGCCAACACGGGCAAGATGATGCCCAAGATATCCAACCACATTTTATCACCTCCCTTCCGGATGATTTTACCACCGGGCGCGGAGGCGGACAAGAGGGGAGGTGAGGGCATGAGAATTAATGATCTGACCCCGGAAGAGCACTCGATAGTGAAAATACTCCGACTTATGTCAGACCCGGACAGAGAATGGACGATGAAGAACTTTTGGATATGCGCCGGCGTAGTTATAAGACAATGGTCCACGCCGAACGACAAAGTGAAAAACTTGAAGGAAATGGAGACGGAACTCAGAGAGAACATCCCAAAGCTAATGCAGGAAGCAGGCATATGCACAGAGAAGCTGGCGCAGAAGATTTCTGCTGACGAGCATAGGCTTAATGACTGGATGAATGGGCAGAGCCTGCCTACTGGTGGGCAACTATTGGCTCTGGCTGAAGCTCTTGGATGCGAATTAGACGAGCTGCTGCGTTGGCCTTATTATGGAACAGACGGCGAAGTATTATGGAACAGACGGCGCAGTAAGGAGGTGAGGGCGTGAGCGCACTTGAACTTGTCGGCTTTGACAGGGAGTATCCGAACTCCGAAACACGGGACAGGAGATACATAGAGGCGTATCTGTTCGCACTGGAGGCGTTCACAAGGGACACGCCGCACGCGGAAGAAGCTTACGGCGCCATTGTCTGCCTGTCGGAAATACTTGTGCGCCGCGGACTTTTGCCAGCGGCATATGACCGGGCGCACACGATCCGCTTATCAGAGCCGATGACCGAGGTGGAGCTCATAGAGCTGCTGGAGAACATGAGCGCGACATGAGTTGCATTTGTCACTTCCGTCCATGTTCTCACAGCCATTCTCTTTGACATCAAGAATTGTGCCGTCATCCGCTGCCAACAGGTATACGGCGAACTTTTCTTCATGTCCGGATTTGGCGCAAGTCCAAGGTTTATCGTACTGGCGAATAGATGCCATTGCGTCACCTCCCTTCCGGATGATTTTACCACCGGGCGCGGAGGCGGACAAGAGGAGGTGCAGACGTGGCCGAGTATAATAGAGCGCTCAAAAGTTTAATAAAAGCGCGCTTCGGCAGTGAGTCAGAGATGGCGCGTCAAGTGGGTAGAAGCAGACAATCCATTAGCAAGATGACAAGAAAAGGACGCTCTCCTAAAATATCCGAGCTGAATTGGTGGGCAGAAGTTTTAGGCACCAGCGTGGCAATGGTGGTTGATGCGTTTCAGACGGCACATTAAGGAGGTGAGGGCGTGAGCGGCGGTAATAAAAAGCCCGCGCCGGACGAGCGCGGGCGGGAGAACGTGAGCATAACGGGAGAAGTCATCTGGTCAACAAATAGCATGACTGCGAAGCAAGAAGAGGGTAGTACCGGTATATATTCCGGAATAGTGCCAGAGCACTTACTTATCGAGAACGAGGAACCTGACATTAGAGTTGACTGAATCGTCGTGCTGAGCAACGTGCTCTATAAACTCACGCATAATGGCTTGTTCGCCTTGGCCGCAAGCGTTCAGTTTACAAAATTCGCTGAAGGTTGTATCGCAACTGTCACCGCCTAACTGTATTAACCGCAGTTCTCCTTTTTCAGCTATGTAAGAACTTACAGTTAGGCCGCCCGCTATGGTGTATGAAGCCATCTGGCCTACTTCATTAATACCCGTTATAAGGAAAGTTCCTGAAAACTTCGGAGCATTTGGTAGCTTGAGTATAGCAAGTACGGCAGCGGCAACTGCGTTGCTTGGCATTTGCTCAATCCCAACCACGTTTGTGCGTAAGGCTCGCATGACATCAGAGGCCAATTCAAGAATACCAGTAAAGCCAATACACACTTGCCTGTTTACCATTTCGGCTTTTACAACTGTTTCGCTGATAATACGCCCGTCGCGCTTTGCCCGACCGTCGTAAGCAACATATGACTTCGAATCAGACAAAATGTTTAATACCAAACTCATCAATTTCACCACCCTTCCGGATGATTTTACCACCTGGTATGGACGGAGACAATAGAGGAGGTGAGGGCTTGAGCCGCGAGGCGGCTCAAGTTTAGGTTCCAGTAATCATTCAGGCTGAGGCACACATAGGCTTGAAGGTGGAGGTGAGGGGCTGTGGCGGAGCCTGTATATCCGATAATCACGAAAGAGGACACAGAGGACGGGTACATATTGCGGTACGACTATGGCCCAAAGCAGGGCGTCACGACCTGCATTGTACACCGGCGGCCGGCGACGGAGGAGGAACGCTCGCGCATGCGCAGCGGTATCAACAGGATAATACGCCCGTACGGCTACGTGCTGGCGGACTGAGAGGGGCACAAACATGGTCATGTCTGAAAGCGAAATAGTCCGGGAGTACCGGACGGCGAAGAACAAGTCCAAGCAGATAGCGGTGCTGGCGGAGCTCAATGCGGTGAAGCCGGACTGGATAAAGGATATCCTCCTGCGGCACCCGGAGAGCGGATATGTGAAGCCGGGGCCGAAACCAAAAGAGAAAGGGGCAACAGAGCCGGAAGCCGCGCGGGAGGTCAACGCACTGGCGCCGGAAGCGCCGGGGCGGGCGGACAGGGACCGCGGAGGGGCGGCGCTGCTGCTCATGGAGCTGGCGGCTATGCTGGAGCGCTGTGAGAGCCTTGAATGCCTGGAGCAGCTGCAGCTCGCGGCAACACTGAGCGGCGGCAAGGTGATGATAGTGGACATCCACTAAGGGGACGCGCTCGCATGAATAACACAAAAGAAAGGCGGCGGGGAGAGATGAGAAATTGGAGGGGGAAGGCCGTGTTGGCCGGGTACATAGCACTGTGCGTGCTGCTCATCATCCTCGCCGCCATCATATCGCTGCGCCTGAGTGCGCAGGAGGCGCGGGCGGCAAGTGAGCTGCCCGCGCCTGTTTACAGCTCCGCCGCGCTGGCGGCACATCTGGCGGTAGCGCCGGACGTGGCAGCACATGAGCCGCAGATACCTGAACCGCCCGCTGAGCCTGAACCAGAGCCGCGGTATGAGGAAATCACAGCGGAGGAGCGGGAGCTGCTCGCCCGCGTGGTGTATGCCGAGGCAAACACGGAAACGCTTGAGGGGCAGATCGCGGTGGCCCAGGTCGTGCTCAACCGCGTGCGCTCCGAGAGCTTCCCGGACACGGTGAGCGAGGTCATATACCAGGAGCGGCAGTTTTCAACGGCGTCTATTCTCGGGCGCGTGACGCCCAACGAGACCAACTATGAGGCCGTGGACGCGGCGTTTGAGACTGAGGTCGTGCCGTATGAGGTTTTCTATTTTTCCAGAGGCGCTGAGAATGACAGGGTATGGGGCCGAATCGGGGCGCATGTGTTTTGCTATGGATATGTGTGGTGAGCGGCTGGGCCGCTTGCAAATATGACAACGGAGGAATGGACATGTACATCGTTACTATCAGAGAAAAGGGCAAGGACAAGCCGCTGCTTGAGCGGGAGTGCGAATGTGCACTGGGGGCATTCGGCAGCAAAGTGGCGGTGGAGTGCTGCGCTCATATAAAGAGCGACAGAAGAACTCTGGTCAGGACATATGCCGGTGTCCTCGTAGCGCTCAAGGCGCTGGAAACAGAATTCCCCGGCCTTGTCGATGAAGCTGCTGAGACTGCCAAAAATGCAGAATTAGTGGAAGATCCCGATAAACCGTACGCCTCGCTTTTCTCGCGGCTCTTTGGCAGGTGAGCGGAATGGACAGATGGGAGGTGCGGCACGATCTCTATGAGGACGTGGAGGTCGAGGCGGAGGACAGGCTGCGCGCCATCATCGCGGCGGCGAAGATATGGGGCGTGCGCTGGCTGCCCATTGCGCAGGAGTGCAGGACGAAGAAACTCGACCCGGTAAAGGAGGCGGGGGCATATGGCAAGGCAGGAGCGGTTTGAGATACCATGCCGCGAGTGCGGCAAGCCTCTGATATTCATACGCACGAGGGCGGGGAAGAACATGCCCTGCGAGGCGGAGCCGGTGCTCTACTGGCCGGACGACGCCGGGCCTCTGCTGTTCTATCAGCGCGACGGCTCATATGAGCGGGGAACACTGGCCGGACATCCCGCAGTACCGCAGGAGAGCGGCTACGTGCCGCACTGGGGCCGCTGCCCCGGCCGGCGCAGGGACAAGGCGCCGCCGGGAGAACGGAAACGGACTCCACTTGAGCAGCGCATACATGAACAGGTGCTCCGGGAGCGGGCTGAGGCCCAGGCACGGCGGGAACGGGCAGAGGCGCGGGCCGCCGAGCAGGCGGCGCTGCGCGAAGTCGAAGAACGCCAGACAAGATTATTTTGAGGAGTGGACAATAGCATGACTGCGATACAGACCGCGGCGGTGGCGCCGCTGAAGGTATACATAGCTGGCAAAATCACAGGAGACCCCGAGTACAAGCGCAAGTTTCTTTCCGCGCACATGGAGCAGAAGAACGAGGGACACATAGTGCTGAACCCGGCACACCTGCCCGAGGGCATGAAGAGCGCGGACTATATGCGCATATGCCTCGCCATGATCGACAGCGCGGACCTGGTCGCCTTCCTGCCGGGGTGGGAGTCGTCCGCCGGGGCAAGGATCGAGCATGAATACTGCCGCTACACAGGCAAGCGGATGAAGATGCTCGGGGAAACGGGCGTTGATAACTGAGTACTGTATCGGGTGCATACATCTCGATGAGGACCTTGTCGCCTGCCTGTACTGCCTGAACCGGCGAGTGAGCAGGGCATATACAATGGGCGAACCCAGCGGGGACGGCTGCCGGTGCCGGGAGCTGGGGCCGCGCGGAGATAAGATGCGCAAGCAGATAGCCGATGAGGTCCGCGGCCGGCTGAGATTTGCGGAAGCACTGGAAAAGCGGGCCAAGCTGAACGCACATCGCCTGAAACTCTATAAGGCCGGCTGCACCGATGCAGAAATCGCCGAGCGCTGCGGCACGGGAGTCAGCTCGGTACAGCGATGGCGCAGGGTAAACGAGCTGCCCATAAACAGCGCACGGATCCCGGAATATGACCTGCGCAGGGAACTGTACAAGCAGGGGCTCACGGACAGGCAGATAGCAGACAGGTTGGGAGTGCCGCCTGTCAAGATAAGCAATTGGCGAAATTACAACGGATGGCCGCCAAACAAGGCGGCGAAGGAGGACGTAAATGATAATAAATGAGAAGAGGCTGGCCCGAGCGCTCAAGAGCTCAGGAGCTGTGGGCTTCCGGCTCCGGACGGTGGGCGGGCGTATGGATCTGCTTGGCCCCGGCTGGGCCGCGAGCTTGCAGCTGGATGCGATGGATGAGCCGCCGAAGATCGTCCTTGCCGCGCTTGTAGAAATGCTCGGCTATGTGCCCGGCTCCGGAGACTGCATGAGCGTCTCGAAAGGGAAGAGCGGCTGGAGTGCGCAGGGAATGCAGGACGAGGTTTTCGAGACTGAGTACAGTACATATTTCAATCGCAGCTATGCGGAGCGGCCCTGCGCGCTGTTGCCGCTGCGGCTCGGGGCCCAGCAGCTTGTTCAGACGTTGGACGAACATATATACGGCATCGGCCCCGGCTGGGTTCTGCGAGAAAGAAGTACGGCCTCTTACCTTCAGACCGGCTGCGTAGTGCTGAGCGACAGCGAGTCGGCGCTGGCGGTGAGGCTGAGCCGCCCGGATGAGCCTGGGCCGATATGGACCTGGCTTGAGAGCCGGAACTGGTTTGATACGGGGGACAGGCATGGATGCGGCGGGGCGGAGGCTTAATATCACTCCGGCGAGGATGCTGCGCCTGGCTAAGCATTACGGCATTAAGACAGGGCAGGGAGGCGGGCAACGCTTTGTACGATATCCGAGCGGGGCGTGCCTGCTTCAGTTCTCACTCGAGGGGGAGCGGCATTATTTGCACCTCGGCACAGCAGGGTAACGTGTGTTGCTCAGCCACGAGTGGACGGAGCGCGACGAGACACGGCGGATCAAGTCACGTTATGAAGTGATCCCTGTCCCACACGAGCTGCTGCGGGAGCTGGGATTTGTTGAAGGAGGAGCGGACAATGGTGCGCAAATATAAAGGAACGCGCGAGGAATATGAACAGAAACTGGGCCGCGTTATGGGCAGACTCGGGGTGCAGGTATATGACTACGACTGGAGCCGCCGCGGATGTTGGGTGCAGATGGTCTACGCGGGGCGTGCGTATCGCTTTGAGAATTCCGTCGACAAGAGCGCCCACCCGGATGCCGGCGGGGACGAGGATGCCTTCCTTTTGCTGCGGGCCAACCTGAACAAGTGTTTGACATGGTTCGCGGAAAATGGGAGGGCGGGGTGAATGAGGCATACATTGTCGGCCCTGATTTCGCCCGCGGCGCAATCCGCGAGAAACTGGAGAGAGAACGGCATGAAGAAACTGCTGACAAAGCTCAGGACAACGGCGGCGCGATGGAGGACTAGATGTTTTGAGGCGCTGGGGTTCATACCGAGCGCGGAGCTTTACGCCATGCGTGAGACTTACAATGATGAGCTGCGCGAGCGGCTCATTCTCAAGCGGGATTATGAGAATCTGTATGAAGACTATTGCAAAGCCCTTGAGACGCCTGCGCAACGGCCTGGTTATGTGATCATGCCATGCGTCGCTCGGGTGCAGGTGCGAAAATGCAAAGATTCTCTGCTCATAGAGACTGCGCCGGACGAGTATTTCAAAAAGGGGCTCAGGGAGTCGCTGATCCGGGCGATAGATGAGCAAATCACATATAGCAAACAGGAGACGCGAGACGCCGTTATCTGGCAGGCAAGGCTGAATGTGGCTGTGAAGGAGGGATAGTAATGAGCAGGCTGGACGAGATGATCCCTGAAAACGAGGATAAGCTGGCGTGGCTTCTTGGCGTGCCGAGGGGTGCTTGCTTCAAATACCACGACAAAGTGTACAAGGCTGACGATATCATATTGCAAGCGATGTGGACTGCGGACGGGGAGTTTTATTTTGAAGAAATAGAGCAGAGAGCGGCTTTCGATATCATACAGCACAGCAATGAAATTGAAACGCCTTTGCTGTGGGACGCTGCGGATGCGAAGCATGCAAAGAGCCTTATCGACATTTTTAGTCGTGATCATTGTTTGTGCCGCGCAAAAGGAGCGGTCTACATTTGCCAACCATATGGCGACGTTTGCGCGGTTATCTGGTCGGATGAATTATTTTCAAAACTGCCTTTAGGCGAGTGGTGCAAAATATGTCTCAATGGGATAAAAGAATGTTACGAAGTGCCTTGCTTACATGACAGCGCTGAATTAAATAAACAAGCTTGAGGATGCGTTCTGACCAAAGGGCCCGCGGGGCGGGCCCTTTTGTGAGAGCATATACGTTTAGTGTGGACAGCATGGCCAGAAACCGCCCTGTGGGGCGTCTGCTCGCGCCCGACCGCGTTTTCCTCCTTGAAGGGCGTCAGCCCGTCTACGTCGTCAGGCCTTGCCGGACACAAGCAGACGCCCCACAGGGTCGGAGATTTTTGAGCGTGCCCGCCGTCTCGTGGCGATGACGGCGGCGGGCAGACGGGCTGTCGCCCTTCAACCGGCGACGGCGATGACATGGGGCGGCGGACACGTTCAAAAACGGATTCGGGTCATGCCGTCCACACTATATTTAATACGCGCGCGCACGCGCGTTATCAAAGGTTCGTAAAGGCCTAAGTTTACGGACGCGGGGGAAATATATGGGCTCAAGCGGGTACTGGGAGATCCGCACATATGAGTGCGGGGCTCTCGGGGAGAAAACGAAATACTGGGTCCCCGGCGAGCCTCCGGCCAGGGGGCGGAAGCTCGGCCGCAGTTCGGAGCGGAAGCAGCGGCAAAACGAGAACGACGCGGTGCGCAGGCTCAACCGGGAGATACACGCGAACTTCTCAGCCGGGGATCTGTTCCTCGGGTTGGACTATGGGCCGAAGAAATATTCCGAGCTCCTTCGCAGGGCGGAAGCCAGGCAGGAGGCAGACCGGGCCGCCGGGCAGGAGCCGGGCATACTCGAAGACTACCTCCGCAAGGAGGCTAACCGCGAGCTGGACAATTTCATCCGCCGGGTCAAGCGCCGCCTTCCTCCGGGGGCGGAGCTCAAATACATAGCCGTGACCTCCGATATGGACGGGGAGACGGGCGAGGCAGTCCGCATACATCACCACATCGTAGCCAACCGGGCCGCGTGGCAGGCCTGCGTGGAAGCCTGGCCGCACGGGGGCGCCTACGCCAAAGCGCTCAGCGCGCAAAAGGATTACACGCCGCTGGCGGAGTATCTGCTGAACCAGGTTCGCCGCCTGCCCGACGAGAAGAAGTACAAGCCCTCCCGCAACCTTGTGAGGCCTCAGCCGAAGTGCCGCGTCGTATGGAGCGGGGCGGAGCTGCGCGTGCCAAAGGGCTGCGAGCTGCTGTACCGAACGGCCTACTCTGGCAAAAGAGCGGGGCAGTATATCCGCTATGCGCTGCCCTTCGCACCGATGCGCAGTTAGGAGGGCTGGATGGCGAGGAAATTCAAGTATCTGCCCTCGGTACATAAAGGCTATGCCGAGCAGGGCATGATATTTTTCGCGTGCCAGAACTATGCGCGGCAGACTGCGGAGGTGCAAAGTAAAATAGACAGACTGTGCCGCGAGGCCGGGGGCGAGTATGCTGACGCGCTCCGGGCCTATCTCTGCACGCCTGCGAGCTGGGAGGCGGTGACGACGGAGTATTTCGTTTCGCCCTCGACGCTGGATAGAGTGAGACGACGATTTTTTGAGCTGTGGTAGAGCGTTCCCCTGCTGGGGAGGGCTCTTTTTTTATGCCTGAAAGTGAAAGTTGACGGTAACAGAGGGGGTAAGGCTGATAGATTGCAGATTGAGAGATAGTACGCGCGCAGGGAGGTGCTGGTCGTGGCGCGGGCCAAATATGCAGAATGGCTGACAGAGCAGGGGCTGGAGCGGCTCGCCGAGATGGCGCCGCGGCTGACCGACGCCGAGATGGCGAAGGAGATGGGCATCAGCTCCTCGACCTTCTACGAGTGGCTCAAAAAGCACCCGGAGATGTCGGAGGCGGTGACGCGCGCACGCACGGGCGCGGATGCGCGCGCGGTCAATGAACGGGTCGAGCGGAGCCTGCTCGAAACCGCGCTCGGAGGCGTTCGGGTGCTCAAAAAGCCTATGAAGATAAAAACCACGAGCTTCGACGCCCGCGGCCGGCGCATCGACCGCGAAAAAATCGTGATGGCCGAGGAAGAGGTTTATATCAAAGCCGACGTCAAGGCGCAGATCTTCTGGCTCACGAACCGCGAGCCTGAGCGCTGGCGGAACAGGGTGGAGGCCGCGATAGTTGACGACAACACCGTGAACTATGTGTTCCGCGAGGCCACGAGCGAGGAGGCGGCCGGCTATGCAGACTAAAGTCCTGCGGCTCAACGAACGGCAAAAGCTGTTCTTTATGGCCCGCCGGCGCTTTATAGGCTACGGCGGGGCGCGCGGCGGCGGCAAGACCTGGTCCGTACGCATGAAGGCAATGCTGCTGGCTTCGAGATACGCAGGCATCAAGATACTCATCGTGCGCCGGAGCTTTCAGGAGCTGCGCGACAACCACATACTCCCGCTGCAGATGGAGCTGCGGGACATAGCCCGGTGGAAGGAGCAGGAGAAGCGCTTTATCTTCCCGAACGGCTCGTACATCCGCTTCGGCTACTGCTCGGCGGAGCGGGACGTGCTCCAGTACCAGGGCCAGGAGTTCGACATCATCTTTATCGACGAGGCTACTCAGCTCACGGAATTCCAGTTCCAGACCTTCAAGGGCTGCCTGCGCGGCGCGAACGACTTCCCCAAGCGCATGTACCTCACCTGCAACCCCGGCGGAGTTGGCCATGCGTGGGTGAAACGGCTCTTTGTTGACCGACAGTATCGAGGCGACGAGCGCGCCGACGATTACGAGTTCATACAGGCTAAGGTGACGGACAACCCCGTGCTGATGGAAAAGGACCCCGAGTACATACACATGCTCGAGTCCCTGCCATATGAGCTGCGAGAGGCCTGGCTCAACGGCTCCTGGGACGTGTTCGCAGGCCAGTATTTCAGCGAGTGGGACCGGGACGTGCATGTCGTGGCGCCCTTCGAGCCGCCGGCCTGGTGGCGGCGCTACGTGACAATCGACTACGGCCTCGACATGCTGGCGGCCTACCTCATCGCGGTGGACGAACACGACATGGCCTATGTCATACGCGAGGTGTATCAGGGCCGGGACCTCGGCGAGAACGCCAGGGGACTCATAGTGAGCGAGGCGGCCCAGGCCGTGCTGGACATGGTGGGCGGCGACAAGGTCACAGCCTATCTCGCGCCGCCGGACCTCTGGGCCGCGCGGCAGGAGACGGGCCGGAGCGTGGCGGACATATTTGCCGAGCACGGCATTGCCCTCACGAAAACGAGCAACGACAGGCTGGACGGCTGGATGGCGATGCACGAGCGGCTGCATGTGTTTGAGGACGAGCACGGGTGGCCCGTGGCAAAGCTGCGCATATTCCCCCTCTGCACCAACCTCATCCGCACGCTGCCTCAGCTGCGCTACGACGATAAGCGGGTTAACGATGTGGCAACGGAGCCGCACGAGCTCACGCACGCGGCCGACGCTATACGCGGCTTCTGTGTATATTGGGTCCGCGCGGCGCACATACAGGAGGCGCCGGCCCGGATGCAATGGACCAGGGACATGCTGGAGGACTACCGGCGCGCGTCCCCCGCGGGGAAGCGCTTCCTGGAGCAGCGCTGGGGACCGCCCGGCAGATAAGGAGGAGACATGAACAGAGACAGGCTGCACCTGTGGCAGGACAGACTCGCACGAAACGACTCGCAATACGAAAACTGGTATGCGCTCATGGATGAGCGCGAGCGGCTGTATCAGGGCTCCAGGTACATTTTCCCCCTCGTGAACAAATACCGGCCGAGCAACGCAAAAACGCCGCACGTGCGGAACATATGCAGCGAGCTCATAGAGGCCCAGGTGGACAGCAACATCCCCTCGCCGAAGGTAACGGCGGTCCACGAGAAGGACGAGCCGCTTGCCAAGATAATCGAGGACATGCTGCGCAATGAGATGGACCGCCTGCCCTTTGCTGAGATCAACGACCTCATGGAGCGGATAGTCCCCATCCAGGGCGGCGGGGCTTATCTTGTGGAGTGGGACAACACGGCGCGCACGCACACCACGATCGGCGAGCTGAACGTCGTGCCCATCCACCCGCGGCAGATGGTGCCGCAGGACGGTGTGTACAGCGGCATCGAGGACATGGATTACATCATCCTCAAGATGCCGCAGACCCGGGAATACATATACCGGCGGTACGGGAAGGACGTTTCCTTCGAGGGCGAGGCTGAGCCGGATATCAAGGGCGGCGACGGCTCCACGGCTGAGGACATGGTGACGCAGTATATCGCCTACTACCGGAACGACGCCGGCGGGATAGGCATGTACAGCTGGTGCGGGGATGTTGAGCTCGAGGACCTCGAGGACTACCAGGCGAGGCGGCTGCGGCGCTGCGCCGTATGCGGCCAGCTCGAGCCCACGGCCGACGACGGCGATGATAAGCAGCACGCGCTCGAGGAAGAGGAGGAAGAGCCGGACGAGGAACAGGCCGAGGGGGTTTCGGGCCGCCCGGGGCTCCCGCCGGACGACGAGGGCTGGAGCGGGGCCATGCGCTGGATAGACGGCGAGCTCTGGCCCGAGGGCGAGGAAGAGCCGGAGGAAGAGCCGGACGGGCACGAGGCTCGGCGCTGCCCCTACTGCGGCTCGACGGATTGGGTGTACAGCGAGGAGGAGTTCGAGGAGATCTGGGCGCCCATCACGACGAGCCTCGGGCATCGCATACCGGGCGCACACGAGGAGGTCTATCTCACCGGCGAGATAGATGAGATCACGGGCCTGCCTGTGCCGGCTGTGAGGCTCGTGCCTTTCCGTGTGCCGTATTACAAGCCCCGGCGCTATCCTGTTGTGCTCCAGAAAAACGTGAGCGTGTACGGGCAGTTCCTCGGCGACAGCGATATCGACAAGATAACGGACCAGCAGAACACCACCAATAGGCTCGAAAAAAAGATCATCGACAAGCTCATCTCGAGCGGCTCCTTTGTCACGCTGCCCGCGGATGCATGTGTGGGCATAGACGAGAATGATATGCGCGTCTACCGCCCGGCAAACCCCGCGGACGCGAACATGATAGGCGTATATAACCTCGAGGGCGATGTGAGCCAGGACCGCGAATACCTCGACCACATATACGAGGAGGCCCGGCAGATCATCGGCATAACCGATTCGTTCCAGGGGCGGCGGGACACGACGGCGACGAGCGGCACGGCCAAGGAGTTCGCCGCGGCGCAGACTGCGGGGCGGCTTGAGTCCAAACGGGTGATGCGCGACGCGGCGTATGCTGCGCTGTTCGAGCTCATGTTCAAGTTCAAGTTGGCCTATGCGGACGAGCCTCGCGCTGTGCGAACGATGGACGAGCGGGGCAATGCCGAGTACAAGACCTTCGACCGCTTCGATTTCCTCCAGCAGGACGCGAGCGGGGAGTGGTACTGGAACGATGCCTTCCTCTTCACCTGCGATACCTCCGCGCCGCTGGCCTCAAACCGGGAGGCGATGTGGCAGGAGACGCGGATGAACCTGCAGACCGGGGCCTTCGGCAACCCGCAAAGCCTGAGCACACTGATACTCTTCTGGCGGAAGATGAATCTCCTGCACTATCCGGGGGCCGGCGAAACGCTCGGCTATCTTGAGCAGGAGCAGCGCCGGCAGGAACAGCTGCAGGCCGTTCAGATACAGATGCAGGCGCGCCAGGCGGCCGCCCAGCAGGCGGCGGAACTCGCCGGCCAGGTGGAGGCGGCTGCGCTCAGCGGCGCACAGACGGGCGGTGGCGCTATGTGATACCTATGCGCAGGAGACAGCGTTATCATCCGCCACAACACATCGAAAGGAGGTGCCACAAATGGCTATGCCCGATAACAGCAGGAACAGGGGCCGCGACTACGGCAGCCGCAACGGCCGCGGCTACATCGGCCGGATCAGCAACGACGGCGCTCAGCGCGTCGAGGCGCCCATTGACCCCAACGGCAAGCGCGGCAAGGAGATAGTAAAGCGCGGCAACGATCTCCGCACCGGCAACGGCAGAAAGTGAAAGGATAGGTAAAAATGGACTACGACAAAATATTCGGCGTAGACACAAGCGGGGAGCCGACCGGAGACCCCGGGCCGGAAGGGCCTCAGGGCGAACGTGAGCCCGAAGACGCCGCCAGCGCGGCCAACACCCCGAGCGAACAGCAGCCGACGGCGGGAGACGGCCCGGAGACGGCGCCGCCCGGCGGCGAAGAGCCCGGAGGCGAAGAGCCGGGCGGACAGACGCCCGAGGAAAAAGGCGCGGGAAACGGCGGCGCGGGGATAGAACCCCAGACCCGCGAGCAAATAGCGCGCGAGATACGGGCCCGCGCTGCGAAGCAGCTGGACGAGAGCATCGCGGCGCTGGGTCTCACGAACCCCTACACCAAGGAGCCCATCAAGAACAAGGCCGACTACGACGCCTATCGCGCCAAACTGGACGAGGACAGGCGGGCCAAGCTGCTGAAAAAGTCCGGGATGTCCGAGGAAGAGTTTGTAAAACTCGCGGCTGAGCAGCCTGAGATCAAGGCCCAGCTCGAAGAGGCGAGGGAGGCGAAACGGCAGGCCGCGGCCGCGGCGATGAACGAGCAGCTGAGGCAGATACACGAGCTCGACCCTGCGATCAACACGGTCGAAGACCTCGCGAAGATGCCGAACTACGCGGAGTTCTACCGATTCGTGAAGCAGAACCGCCTCAGCCTCGTGGAGGCCTACAGGCTGGCCAACATGGAGCGGCTCTCGGAGCGGGCGGCTGCGGCGACGAAACAGGCCGCCATAAATGCGGCGCAGAGCAAGGCCCATCTCGAGGCCACAAAATCCCGGGGGAAGGGCGGCGACGTTCCCGCTATATCTGCTGAGGTGCTGGAATATTACCGCGCCATAAACCCCAAGGCGACTGAGGCCGAGATCAGGGCGGACTACGCAAGATATCTCAAAAACATCTCGAAAGGAGTGTAATGAAAATGGCTTTTCTCATATCCCAGAACAACGGCGGCATCATCCCAGGGCTGGAGTACCTGCCCGCGGGCGCGATAACGCCGAAGATCGGCATGGCGCTTGTCATGACCGACGGCAACCTTGCCGCCTGCGGCGCGACCACCAGGCCGCAGTACATATGCGCCACGGCCGCCGAGAGCGCGCTGACGGCGGGCACCATCATCCCTGTTTTCCGCGTGCTCGAGGGGACGCTCTTCGCCACGAGCTGGAGCGCTGCTGCAAGCGCGGTGAACGCGGGCGACCTTGTGACGCTCAGCGCCGACGGCATGCAGGTAACGGCCACTACCACGAGCGGCGTGGCCGAGGTAGTTTCTATGGACGGCACCGCCGTGGGCGATACCGTTTACGTCAGGTTCCCGGCCTGACATACACAAGAAAGGAAGTGATTTTTAATGGCTGGTATCAGCTTCACCGAGGGCTCGGGCGTTAACGACTCCGTATTCGGTAAATGCCAGGCCCCCATCCGCATGTTCATCGAAAAGCGCGGCGAGGCGTTTGAGCAGATGAGCATGCTCAAGCACCTCTTTGACATCAACGACAGCCGCCATTTCGGCGAGACCATCAGCTCCATGACTGCCATGCAGGGCTTCCAGCCCGTGGGCGAAAACGGTGAGTACCCCGTGGACTACATGCAGGAGGGCTACAAGAAGGTCCTTATCAACATGACGTGGAAGGACAGCTTCAGCCTCTCCCGCGAGATCATCGACGACGCGACCGTCATGGACCTCAGGCGGCAGCCCGAGGCGTTTACGGCCGGCTACTACCGCACGCGCGAGCGCTTCGGCGCCGCGCTCTACGCCAACGCCATGCTTGGCAACACCGCGATGACCTTCCACGGGAAATCGTTCCCCACGACCGGCTCGGACGAGCTTTGCCTCTTTTCCAAGAGCCACCCGAGCATCCTGGACGCGAAGTTCCTGCAGTCCAACCAGTTCGCGGACGAGTTTTCCGAGGACGCGCTGGCGGCCATGGAGAGCGCCATGCAGGACTTCAAGGGCGACACGGGCGAAGTGCTCGACGTGCATCCCGACACCATCCTCATCCCCAACAACTACAAGCTCAAAAAGGCGGTATTCGCGGCCATTGGAGCAGACAAGGACCCGAACACCTCCAACAACGCATTCAACTTCCTCTTCGGCCGCTGGAACGTGATCGTTTGGCCCTACCTCAACGAGTGGCTGGGCGGCGACACGAAGGCCTGGGTGCTGCTCGATTCCGGGTACAACATAGCCCGCGGCGGCGCCGAGTGGCTCAACCGCGTGAACCTTGAGGTGCGGAGCGAGCTGGCGAGCAACGACGCCAACGTGTGGAAGGGCTACGCCCGCTTCACGGGCGGCTTCGCCGACTGGCGCTTCGCGGCCGTCGGCGGCGTGAGCGGCGGCACACAGCTCGTAAGCGCCTGATGGACAGGAGGGCGAGATGACAGTACAGGAGGCAATTACATACGCCTGCGCGGTAAAGCCCAACGCCTTCGACAACGATACGCTGACGCGCTGGCTCAATGAGGTCGAGGGCATGGTGCAGACGCAGGTGCTGCTCCTCCGCGTGGAGGCGGTGATCACATACACCTACGCGCAGGACGCCGACACGACCATGCTCGTCCGCCCTCCTCATGACAAGCTCTATCCCGCGTACCTCGAGGCGCGCATCGACTACGCCAACGGCGAGTATGAGAAATATCAAAACACCTCTCAGGTGTTCAACTCCTTTTTCAATGAGTTCATGCGCTGGTATGCCATGAATTACAATCCGTCCGAGGCCTATGAGGAGGGACTTATATGAGCTACACACCCTATTACC
>SKEU01000270.1_pt1 | contig 41256 bp, 68 predicted proteins | sample 4819571 | NCBI WGS metagenome assembly SKEU01 (sample SAMN11008801, study PRJNA524170) | human gut metagenome | biome: Human fecal sample; material: Feces; isolation source: fecal sample from pouch patient p8, p16 | host: Homo sapiens | place: Israel: Tel-Aviv | collected 2015-06-23
ATCGTATGCCGCCATGATACCACCTCCGAAAATGTGGAAGGAGGCTTATACGATGCCTCCTAGAACGTCAACGCAAATTCCACACGGAATCGTCGTTGTAGTTTATCTCGCGCTTTTGCGTGGTCACTTCTTCGGCCCCGTCCATGATTTGCCGCACGGCTATCATGTCCTCGAAAAGGCCGATAGGATAGACCCAAAATTCCTCGTAGGGGATATTGAGTATTCCTCGCCACACTAAAAGCCAGGCTATGCCTTGGGGCTTTTTACTACCGCGGCCTGAGCCTCGTTTTTTTTTGGCCTTGCCTGAATCATCCGGACGCCGCTCTTTTTGATGGTGTCCTGGATAGCCTCCACGATCATGGCATTATCTCCAGGCGTGAAAATCAGCTCCAGCTGCTCTACAGTGGGCGGGTCGATGTCCTCGCCCATAACGATTTTCTTAAAGGCAGCGCCGTCTTTCAGCATCAACGCCAAGAGCCGGATGTTCTGCTTCTCAATGCCGAACACCCCCTCGGGCTTCGCTTCCAGAGCTTCGCTAAATTCCTGCCCCAGGCGAACGGAAAAGTTCAGCGGGTACTCTTTTCCCAAAATTTCAATTTTCCCCAGCCGCTTCTCCATGCTCTTACGCCCCCGCTTTCGCAGTTACCGTGGTGCTTCCCGCGGCCATGCACAGGCCGATAGAATCCACCTCTGCCACCACGATCATGTCGCCAGTGGTAGCAGCCACGTCGGAAGTGCCGTCCCACTCAGTCCAGTCGGACAAATCCTGATACAGGACTGGGAGCTGCACGCTGCCGCCTGTCTTGTACCGGTAAGTACGACCCACGGTAAGCGTGGGAGTTACCTCAAGCGCGGTGGTGCCGGGAGCGGTGCCAGCGGTGCTCTCCACGTTCAGGTCCTCCAGCGAGGCGTCGGTGATGTTGAAGATATGGCAGATATAGGCGTCCGCCTTGCTCTCGCTGTCAAATACCGCAGTGCGCAGCCACTTGTGGGTGGTGCTGTCATCCCGCATGACGTTGGCGGTGATGGCGTCGGTCTGCCACTCGATGGTTTCACCCTGAGTGGTAGCAGCCATCTCAGGCACGGCAAACTGAGTCTTGGTAAAGACCACGGCGCGCCACTTAGTCTGGCCTCGCACGATCATCTTCTCGATGATTCCGGCCCCCATGTACGGAGATGCCATGCTCTCGTCGTACACCAGCTCGGTCACGGTGTCGTCTCCAACCTCCACCTGCTCGGTGTGCAGGCCCAGAATCATCTCGGAGATGCCCTGCTCCAGTTCAGCCACAGTCCAGGACAGGGAGCCGCCGGAGAATACACCGGACGCGGATTCGCCCACCTCGTTGTCGCAGTAGAAATTATTGTCTGCGCCGGTGTCGTTGAGCGAAAAACTATACTCCACAGCACGCCCAGCACGGACGCCGCCGGAGTAAGTCACGATGCCAGCGCCGTTCTCGGAGTACCGGGCCACATAAGGCCGGGAAAGACCTACTTTAGGCATTTTGTTTCCTCCTTATTTCATGATTTTTTTAATCTCGGTATCGACGATCTTTTCCATCGTCTCCACCGCCTCGTTGCGTTTGGCGTTTACTGCCGTCCGCACGAATGGATGTTTCTGCCGCACAGAGCTGCCACTTTCAATGGCTCTCGCCAAAAGTGGCACAGGCAAGCCGTTTGGGTATTTCTTGGATTCTGTCCCCTCGATATACCCAGCAAAGCCCGCCTTGGTGTTCCACCCGGTGGCGTCTTGCTCCATGTGGGCTAGACCAAATCCTTTCACAAGCCCGTCTTTCTGGGTCTGGGAAATCCCGGAAAATCTCTCGCCAGCTCTAAGCCGTCTATACGGCTCAGTTGGAAGAGATTCCACCCCATCCTTGATGGCGTCTGCGATAACCGCCGCACCCTCGTACAAGGCCTTCTTGATGATCTGGTCGGAATTGGTCGAAAGTTTAGAAAGCCGGAGAAGATATTCTTCCCCCAGCTTTACCGCCTGGATTTTAGCCACAGGGCACCTCCCACACCCATTCGTAGTGGGTGAAGCCTGTTTCTTCCTCGTACTGGATAGAGTTCAAGTACCAGGAGATTTCCAGGTTATTCAGGGAGCACTCGAAAGCCTCTTTCCAAGGGTCAAACTCCATTTTTGTGTACAGGTCGGTCGTGCCAGCCACCGCGCGTTCCAGGTGTTTGTTGCCAGCCAGAAAGTCGTTCACGCTGTCCTCTTGCCACACAAAGTAGCGGTCGGACTTTAGCCGGAGACTGTGGCTCACCTGATCGGTCACTGCGGTGTGCGCTTTGATGATGGTGTCAACCCAGCTCATGCCCTCACCTCGTATTCCTGCTCTACCGTTGCCAACGTTAAGTCAAGCGAGGGGGGATAGGCCCCGATTACGTCCTGCACACTGTCAATCCGGTATTGCTGTCCGTCCTCGGTGATTGCCACATTCTGATTGGACACACCGGGCACTTTCTGCACCCGCACAATGCGCTGGATGTCCACCTGGTTCTGCCTGCCGGAGTACAACCGGTTGATTCCCAAGTACCTTTCCTGGTATCTCATCCGCTTCATCAGTACCAGCACAGGTACAGGCCTATAGCCAGGGGCCGCGCCGTCCTGCACGGTATAGATGCTCACGATCCCGTCGTTATAGGATTCCGTGATTTCATGGTTAGGGCGGTTTGGTGCTCTCCACATAGCTGTTCACCAGGCTTTCGTTCCTCATCGCCACAATCAGCGACAAGTAGTTGTTTTCATACACGTCCAGTGCCTCGTCACGGGCGTATCGCACATAATCAAAAAGAAGCGTTCGGGGCAAGCCAGCCTCCATGTAGTTGGCTGCCGCCCCGCGCTTCAAGTCGAGATAAGCGATCCCGTTTTTGATTAAGTCGCTTATTTTTCGGTCGGTGGCCTGGTCATCCCAGGTGATATTTAGATAGTTCTTGACGTCTGCCAAAAGCTCCTCATACATGGTTGCCAGGCCTCCTTAAAATTTAGGATTTGGTGACGGTCACGGTGTAGGCCTTGGTGGTGGTGCCGTCCTCGGCGGTCACGGTGATGGTCAATGTGTTGGTGCCAGCCTGCCAGGTTGCCGCGGTGCCATTGGGGATTTCCACAGCGCCGCCAGCAGTGCCCTTGTTGGTGATTACCACCTTAGCGCCAGCGTTGGCGGGAGTGGCGGTCACAGTGTTGGTGGCGTTGGTGGTGGATGCGGTGTAGGTGGTAGTCTCAGAATCAAAGGCAGGGTTCAAAGACACGCTGCCCAGAGACAGAGCGGACAGGGTCGCGTCGTTGGAGGGGGTGGGCTCGTCCACCACAGTCACCCGATAGGTGAGAGGCCGCAGGCCGGAGATGTCCAGATGCAAGAAAGCGTTGTTGTCCATCGGGAAGCCGTTGGCGTAGCCCTTGATGAGGTACACACGCTCGTCCTCCAGGAAATGATAATGGTCGCTGTACTCGATGTTCCCGGAAGTGGAGGATCCGGCAGCGGCGAAGTACTTATAGCCCATGCCCAGCACAGCCTCGCCATTCTTCACGGCGGGAGACTGGATAATGGAGATGGGATAAGGTAGCACGTCGTTCTGGTAGGTGCCGTTGGGGGTCATCTGGGTGGTAGCGGGCATGACCTTCTGGAAGTAGTCCTGGGGAGACACAATCAGAATCAGGTCGCGCACGTTCCGGGGCTTGCCGTTGGGGTCAACCGCAATCAGGCTCAGCAGGTTGCCCAGAGTGGCAGGTGTAAGGTCGTTTACGGCAATCTTGGTTTTTTCGGGGTACACGCCGCCGGAAACCTGAACGTCGTCGCCCACCTGGCGGGTCATGCCGATGGGCTGGTCGTTACCGGTGCCAGCCACAAAGCCAAGCTCCAAACCGTTGGAAAAGGCTTCATACAGCACCTGGCGCACGTAGCTGTCCAGCCACTCGGGCCCAAGCTCCAGCATGGCCTTGCACACAGGCATAAACGCAGACAGCTTGAACAGGCCGGTGTCTACCTCCTTAAAGCCAGAGGTGAGCTCCTGCACAATCTCGTCGCACAGCTTGCCCCAGGCCCCGGTCTGGTAGCCGTTGGTATTCATCAGCATCTTGATGGCCGCGCCGGTGTAGGTGAAGGAAATCCGGGACAGCAGGGGGTGAGAAGTCTGGAGCTCGTCAAAGACAGCGGTAAGCACGGTCTCGGGCAGAACCACGTCCAGGTTTGCCAGTGCCTGCCGGGGGTCCTTGGCTTTGATGGCGTCGCCAAATTTCTGATAAAATTCCTTTTCCTTGGTGGTCAGCTGCCGCACACCACGGTTGGCCAGCACCTGGCTGTCCATCTGGGACTTAAGGCCCTCCACCTGCTCCTCGTACTGCTGCTTGATCTCGTCGCCGATAGATTCCATCATCTGGTTAAAGGAATCCACAAAGGCCTGCTGGTCGTTGTCTTTCAGCGCCTGCATCATCTTTTCCCGGATGTCGGTGCGCTGCATCACGTCGTTGTTAATCATGGGGGTTATTCCTCCTTTTCTGCAAAAAGATTCCCCAACATCTGCAAGATGCTGGGGGTTGGTTTTTCGTCCTCCTGGGGAGGCTCTTTCTGTTCGGGCTCGGGTTCGGGAATCCTCTCAGTGGCAGGAGCCTTGTCCAGCACCCGCTGGAGGATCTGCCTCTTTGCGTCCTGGGCGTGTTTGGGCGCTGTGTCCGCCAGAATGGCGGTGGCAATGCCCCTTTCCAGCGCTTCAGAGGGTGTCAGCCAGGTCTCGCTCTTTTGCAGCTCCCGGACTTCATCGGCGGTCATGCCGGTGTTGTCGGTAAAAGCGTTCAGCCCCACCTCGGTCATCAGCTCCGCCTCGTTGGCAGCAGCTCGCAGCTCGTCCGCATAGCCAGACGCCGAAACCCACACCTGGTGAAAGTAGTACGCCGAAAGGTTAGAGGCATAGCGCTCTTCACCCGCCATAAACGGATACAGAGCAGCGCTTGCCACAAAACCGTCGCCGTAGGTCACTACCTTGGCGGGATGATTCTTGAGGGCGTTGTAAATCGCCCAGCCCTCAGACACCGCTCCGCCATAGCTGTCGATGTGCACGTTGATCTGGTCAACGTCCAGGTCTTTGATCTGCTGCGTAATGCCGTGGGCGGAAACGTCACCCTCGAAAAACTCAAAGGGCACGATGTCCCCGAAGATGTAGATGTCCGCTTCGCGCTGGGCCTGCTGGATTGCATAGTACTGTTTACCCACTTCTTGCACCTCCTTCCGTGCTGGATTCGACGGTGCGGGCCGCCTGGTCAATGGGCGATATATTGAGAGTTAGCCAGTGCGCATTTGCCCAGGGTTCATTGATTCTGGGCTGGTTCGCTGCGGCCAACACGTCGTTAATGCTAAATGCCCCAGAACCGATTAACTTCTCCACATTGGAGGCGTTCTGGAACATATCAAAGTGAATGATGGTGGAGGTATCCACCAGCACGTAATTCCCCCGCAGGTACAGGTCTTTCCCGTACCGCTTGCGGTTGATCTCCTCCTGGATTTGGTCACACAGGGGGTCGATGCAAGTAGTAAGCCAGCGGGTCATGGCGTCCTGCGTCCCGGCCACGTCGCCAAAAAGTAGGACGGGCGGAATCTGGAACGCCCTGGCGGTGAAGTCGAAAATATCATCCGCCAAAGACCGGATGTCTCTTGTGGTTCTGCTGGCTGCCGTGCCCGTGGCGTTTGCGGGAAACTCGGAGTAGTCGTATCCGTCAAACTCCGGCAGCAAAGCGCTGTCGGAATCGAAAAACGGCTTGATCTGCTCGTTGATCATCTCCCGGAACCGCTGGGCAAACTCTGGATCGTTCTGTTCCGTCTGGTTAATATGCACCTTCATGTGCTTTCCGCTGCCCCAAGAGTAGTTCTTGATGGCCAGCGCCAGCATGGAGTTGAACGACTGGGTCATGGCTTCCAATACTGGCTTCACGTTCACTGCGTTAAGCCGGAAATGCAGAACCTCGTTTTCCCGGAATGTCTTCTGGTAGCTAACCTCTCCGACCACCACGCCTTTATACTCATTCATCTTGGCCGGGTACACCTGGGGCGGCTCGAAGCTGTCCGCCACTACCAGCATCTCCGCCCCGCTCCGGTGTTTTGTAGCAATCACCAGCGCTTCATTGTCCGAGTACAGCTTGTAAATCAGCTTGTGCAGAAACGCGGTTGAGTTCTGGTTGATGTTGGGTTCAACATTCCAGAGATAATATTCATTCTCCCGGATGGGTTGCCCATTCCGAAAAGTCTTAAACTCGCACTTCCCAACAGCGTTGGCGATGGTATTCACGCACACGTGGAAAGCCAGCTCCCGCAGCCGGCACTCCTGCACCGCTTCCCACAGTTCCATGCACGTGATGTCGCCGCAGCCTTTGACCGGTGCCGGGGATAGCTTAGACACAATCCAGTCCCTGATAGAGATTCCCACGTCACCACCTCCTTACATACGGATAGCCCCCACAGGCGGCGGCTTTATCACTTGGCCGCTCCCCAGCACGGGCTCAATTACCATAGAGGCCACCAGCGCCATGAAAGGGTCGGTCTTACGGCTCTTGGCCTCGATTTTTGCGTAGTAGAAATTCCCGGTGTCGGAGCCCAGCTTTCGGCTAGACCGCACCCGCTTTGTATTTTGCACCGCCCATCTCAAATGAGGCACATCCCCCCAGGTGAAAAGCTGGCGGTTGAAGCACTCTTGGATGACCGGCTCAACCTTCATAATGTCGGACGGCTGCACCAGCTTCACGTTCTTTCGTTCCTTGTTGTCAAAGCCGATTTGCTTTAGGCTGTTCTCCAGGAGCGTATATCGAAAGTTATCCAGCGCCAGGCCCTTAATGGTGTAGATTCTCCCGGCGTCCAGGATAAATTGGGCGATCAGGTCGGGGTGTATACTCACGTCATCCACATAAGAGACAGTTCCTTTCTCCACCCAGGTTTGCCAGGGGGCTTTGATTCTGGGCAGGTCTTTGGACTGGCCACAAATCCAGGCGTGGTTGATGTCGTATCTTTCCTCGCCTCGCCGAAAATGCAGATTTACCGCCGCCCAGTCGTTGAGTTCGGCGTAGTCGATTCCCACGGTACAAATCCAGCCCTTCATGTCTGGCAGAGGGCGATTTGTAGACCGCACGTTGTCGTACTCGGTTACGGCGATGTCTTTTACCGTAGACCTCAGCCCAAACCGCTTTGTAAGGAAGTCTCCGTTCTGCTCCGGGTGGTCCTTCCATTCCCGGTATTCCTCCTGGATTTCCGCGTACAGGTCCGGCAGATAGGGCAGGGAAGGGTTCGCCATTGGCCAGTTTTCCGGGTCGTGCACCTGCTCCTTGTTTTCTAAACAGCAGATAAATGGGAGGAACCCATCATCTTCTTCTCCCTCAAAAAGGATTCTTCGCCCCCGGGCTAAATAGTCATCTAGAGGGCCGTCGCTTATGTCGCCGTTGGAGGTGAAGAAGCCCACGCGTGGCTGGGCCACCTTGCCCTGGCCAGTGACAAAGACCTTGATATTGTCGTAGTTCTCATACTGGTGCACCTCGTTGAAAATCACCTTGCCAGAGCGCAGACCGTCCCGCCCTTTCGGGTTGTTGGTATGGCCTTTCATCACGCCCTTGTTTTTCCGGCCCTGGACAATCTCCTTGGTGTGGTAGTAATGTTTGTTAAGTTTCTGCTCCCACTTGGGAGTTTCCAGGACTTCCACTAAATCCAGCTGGGGACGTTTCGCCTGGTCTTCGTTGTTGGCGCACACGTCCACATTGTAGTGGGGCACCGGGTTGTAGGGGGAGATGGAGCACGCCCCATCGAAAGCTATAAATCCATCTTTCCCCGCACCGCGGCCCACCAGGGCAAATACCGTTTTCCACCTTGGTCTGTTTGTTTTCTTCCAGTAAGTGCAGTCCCACAGGGCTATGAGAAATTCCTCCCAGGGGAACAGCCTCTCATAAGGGAAATACTTCACCAGCCCCATGTATTTTCCAAGTTGCTCCACGTCTACAAAGATTTCCTCGTGCTCAAAACATTTGCGCACATGGGCAACCAGCGCCTTTTGTTCCTTGCAGGCTCTTAGCTCTCCGCTCTCCACCTGCTCGATATAATCCAGAATTTCTCTCGGAAGTTCACAGCTCATCATCCTCACCACCCGGTGAGATTGCGGCCCCCTTGGCCTGCTCCTTAAATCCCAGGGCGTCATAAATAGCCAGCATCTGCCGGGACACCTGCACCGCCAGAGACACGCTCCGGTTTTCCACCATCATGCCCCGTCGCTCGTCCATCACCGACACTCCCCGGGCCTCTACGTCGGCGTCCAGCTCGTGGAATCTCTTCCAAAGTCTCATGTATTCGTCTAGCTTATCCGTGAAGACGTCCTCCACCAGGCCGCGGGCGGATAGATTTTCCTCAAGGCTCGTTTTCAACTTCTCGTACTCATCAACTGCCGTCTTTGCCGTCAACGCTTCTCACCTCCGGGCGGTTTCTCACGTCGCGCGCGCACGCGCGTGTCTGAATATGCGGAATGTCGTGGAACACCCCGAGTAAAGCCCCAAAAGGAAATCCCCGTTTTATTTTAGGGGGGGAGTCAGTCCCACCGTTCCTCTGTCGTAAATTTTTCTTTTGCCTCTTTGCGAATCCGATCAGGATGGCAAACATTTTCATGGCAATCTTTGCACACACTGATGAGCTGCCTGTGCTCCTGCCCGTCATCCCCTGGGTAAGTATCCGCTAGGGCCAGGTCTGGTCTGTCTTTGAGATGCTGAACATGATGAACAAGCTCGGCTCTCTTGTACTTTCCTCGGCTCTTGCATATCTGGCACTCATACCTGTCTCGCCGTAGGATTTCATCTCGCTTGCGGTGCCATGTGGCGGAGCAGTAAAAATCGTGCTCCCTCCCCCCCTCCACCAGAAGAACAACCTCCCGGGGGGTCATTTGCCAAACTCATCCTCCCACATCCTCCTAGCTTCGCCCAGCTCCTGCTCTTGTTGGGCTGTCCTATGCTGGATACGTTTTAGCCTGTCAATGCGCCTGCGCAATATGACTCTTGTCATCCATCGGTATGGACATGCTACCCGCAAGCATAGGTGTATCCCTGTCTTTGGGTATGCGTCCCACTCACATTTTGGTCTAGGGCAAATCATCGGCATCACGTCTGCATAAAAAGTACGCCCCCAGCCAAAAGGCCAGGGGCAACCGGAAAGGAGATGGATAAACATGGAGCCCGTGGGAGGAATCAAACCGCCCGCTGCCGGTCATCAAGCCAGCAGCATAACCGATCCGGGCAAAGGCCAAGGCCCCGGAACTCGGCTAAGTTTAGGGCCTTGGAAGAGGGAGGAAATAGGGGATAATCCCAATGTCCTAGTATTATTATAATTGGGACAATCGGGACAATCGGGACAAACGGGACAAACTTAAAAATATTTTTTCATCCCTCGCTGATAAATCTTTTTCAGGCCCTCGATGGTGTAGCTGTATCCCATCTTTGCCGCCATCTCCCCCCAGGGGATATCGCTGATAGCATGGAGGGAGATCACGGCTTTGGTAACTCCGTCTGCGTCCGGGATGCTTTCCACCGCCTCCTCGATGGATTCTTTCAGCCGTTGCAGCTTGTGGAGCTTTTGGGAGTGCGGGTTATCCTCTGTACCCGTGATGGTCAAAGTGTGCTTGCCGTAGGGATACTCGGCCGAGCTTGCACTCACCGTGTCGGATACCTTACGCGCTTTTTCGGCGACAATTTGAGCGCAAACTCCCTTGTAGCTTTCTACGGTCTTTCTGTCCATCGGCTTTTCCCTCCTTTTTGTGATTGCAGTTCCAGGGGCGGCAGCGCTTTGGGTATCCGGTATCCAGGCAGTAATGGCAGGCTCTCAAGCCTCTCTCGCTGCCAGATATAGACCGCCAGTAGGCGCAGCCGTCACACGGGCTTTTCCCACTCATCGCAGTAACCTCCTGGCTTTTTGATATGCTGATACAAATGGCAAATGCACACCTCATCTGCATCCGGCCCATAACGCTTACAGGTTGCGCAGCATCTTACGCCGAACCGCCTGGCAAGGGATAGATACTCGCACTCCTCACCAGCCAGATAATAGGGCAAGTGGTACTTTTCGCAGAAGTCGGTGTGTTCGGAACCCCAGGGGCATGCTTCACATTGTGTAACCATGTGCTACCACCACGCTTTCAAGCGCTGCCACCAGGATTTCTTTTGAGGCGCTGGCGGCGGTTCGGTGGATTTGTAACTGTTCGGGTCTTTAAGCCGCTCTTTCAGCGATTCTGTGCACCTGGGGCAAAGATCACAGTATTCCATCATCATCGCAGGATACACACGCGGATACTCTGCAATGTCTCCGGGTTTATACACTTCCCCGCACCTGTCGCATTTCATTATCAGCATTTGTCATCCTCCTCTATAATCCCGTGGAGGATTGCGGTAGAAACCACGGCATCCCGCAGTGCGTCCGCCATGCCTGGCTCTGCTTCACAGCGCTTTGCCAGGTTCGCAAGGCAGGCAAGCTCCCCGCGCAAGTGCACCAGGGACTGGTGTTCGCCCGCGGCCCCGGCAGCCAGGCGCAGGGCTGCCTCCATATCTTCCGCCTCGCACCTTTGCCTGTCGTAGCGGGAGCTCCCTGTCTCCTGGTACTTGTCCAGAGCAGCGGCGGCCTTGGCGCCGTATTTTTCAGCCATATCGTAAAGTTCGCTTACTGTCAACATGGTTTGTCCTCCTTCTTCATGTGCATTTCCCACTTCTTCCGGGTCTCTGGGTCGTAGGTATCGATGACGGTCACGGGATCATAGTCAAAATAGGGGTCCTCCCTTTCCCCTTCCTCATAGTAAGCCTTGGCAGCCTCCAGAGAATCAAACTCCAGGAAGCAGGTGGCAAAAAGCTGGTAGAGATACGCCTTATCGGGTACCATTTCATCAACGATTCTGGCCCCGTACTTATCCCTGGCTTCCCCATACCAGACGGGGCCCTCCATGATTTCGCGCTGTACGATGGGAGACCTTATCCACCATGACGTGTTATACTTGTCCCCTACTTTCTCAAGAATAACTTGCCCGGTTATGTTTTTCCCGGTAATCTCCCATACCTCGTTGCCAATAGTGATGTGCTCACCCAACGATAAATCTCCTAACCGTCGTGTCTCGCTCATGGCTTTCCCTCCTTTGCCGGTTTTGGTAAAGGCATCCAGTGGGTGACATCGCCCGCATGAGGCCCAATATCCGTCATCCATCTGCCCCACAGAATCCAGCCCACAGACGTTCCAACGCGCTCACAACGCACGATAACCCTCTGTTTTTCCTCCGGCAGCCTCTCCTCCACCGGAATCCACTCCTGCCCGTGTTCTATGACGTCTGCCATAGACTCGAACTCATCAAGCAGCATAGGCAGCCAAGTGTTTCCATCCACATCCTTGATGGGTTGTCTGTTCTTCGCAGATTCGACAGTGAGCAAGACAAGTGATTTCCCCAATGCGGTCCCCGGCGTCCCGATCGGCCCTCTTGGGTCTCCCTTGTATCTTTGAAACATTTTTCCAAACCACCCCATGCTTTCCATAGCTTCTTTCTGAATCTGGATCTCCTCTGGGGTAAAGCCCGTGTCTTCATAGGCGGCGAGGCGGTGCAACCTGTCCCGCTCTGTGCCATTGTCGCTGTGCCATAATTCCCCATTGGCATCTCTGTATGTCAGCCTCTCCATCGTCAGTCCTCCTTCTGCGGGCCGCGCCACTTGAAATTTTCGCAATGGTATTTTTCTCCCTCTATGTAGCATCCGTCTCCTTCGTTCTCGCAATAGTTGCCACACATATCTGCAAGGGCTTTGTCGGCATCGCTATCATCAATTCCATAGCCTCTGCGGATTTCTTCAACCTCGTCTATAAGGTCAGATATGTCTTTTACCGCCGCGTCCCTCTCCCTCCTGAGCCTGTCGTTCTCGGCTTGGAGCTGTTCTAGGGCGTCCGCTGCCTCCTGACACATCTGGATTCCCACGGGGCCACCAGCGGCATTGCGCAACATGTCTTTCAGCTTTTCAATCTCCATCAGGGTTCCTCCTCTCCCTCCGGCTGATATGCGTTGCAGGTCTCACAGTTTGGCAACTGCATCTCTCTGCCGCCATAAGCAGCCAGCCAAGCCCATGTGACGGACTGGATACAGGTTTCTAGGTTTTTGCACTGATTCATGTGTCCTCCTCTCCCTCCGGCCGGCGTTCCAGGCGGCTTGTATTTGGGATTTGGATTAGGCATCTGTACATTTTTAGGCGTCATGTTTTCTCATCTCCCTCCGGCGGGCGGCGGTAGCACTGTAAACCACGGCTTTTGACATTATATGTAAACTTCGCCCCATTTTCCGCCCACACAGCAAATGGAATCCCATCCCACTGACCGCCTTTTTCAATATCAATCAAGGCCCAGTGTTTTACTTCTTCCACCCACACCGGCTCCCCGTCCATCTCCCGCAATTCTTCCAGCGTCAACGGCTCGTTCGGCTGGGTGAGGGTGGGCGCATGGGTGATTTCCCACATGGCCTGATTGAGGCCATCATTAAATCCGGATTCAAACTCGCTCACTGGTGTTGGTCTATGGTGTAAGTTGATATTGTGCAGCACCTGCACGGCGTCAATCATCCTTGCCATCTTTCAGTGCCTCCCCGAAAATATTATTGCTTGTCAAACTCTCACAGTCGTAATCTTCGACACCCCATATAATGCCGCTCCCTTGACATTGGCGGCACATTTCTGTTGTGTTGGTGCTTGAGCAATACCCATTAACCGAAAAATAGAACCCGCCCGGCACAATTCCGGTGCCATTACAAATGGGACATTTATACGGTTTCATGTAGCGCCTCCAATCTCTCCATCACCATGTCCACGGCCTCGTCCGTCAGCGGGCGACCACAATGGGGACAATACTTTGCGAGCAATATTTTGGTCAGATTTTCAGCATATCTGCTGTATTCCCCGGCACCATTACACTTCTCGCACCCCCTCCACACCTTCTCCACCTGCTCCCTGGTGATGGGGCGGATGGCATTCCCAATGATACACATAGCCTCTGCAAGCCTATTTATATCATCGTCTCCAAGATGTAGCATTAAGATGTTTATCCAGTCCCCATAACAGACTAATTCAATCGCTTCTTCCTTCGTCATGCTCATGGCTGGGCCTCCTCGTCAGTCTTTATCCAGTCCGGCAAAATCACGCCCCGCTTGACCATGCTGTAGGCAATGGCAAGCTTCAGCATGGCGTTTGCATTGGCGGCCAAATATTCCGGTTCACCGTAGATGTCAAAGTTGGCGGCTACTTTTTTGATCGCTCCCACAATTTCTTCCAGCGCCGCTGTCCGGGTGGTTTTCATGGCTTAGCCTCCTTCGCTTTTTTTAAATCTGGTATGCGGAATCCCCCAAAAATATCGGTGACATACTGCTCCATCACCGGAGATACATATCCGTTCCGCACCCGCTTAATCACCATTGGGTACCACTCTGAGAACGGGTTTCGCCTTGCAAGACAGACGGCGTATTCGCCCTCTCGTAAATTCAATTCCTCAAGAGTCAATAGTTCGGCCACAGCACTCACCTTCCATCTTCTTTTACCCATAACGCTGTCTTGCGTCCAAACGCAGTGTGAGCGGCAGCTTGAGGCGAGCGTTCCTTCACCAAAGCCTTTATCCCGCAAAATTCGCACTCAACCAAAAAGAGCTGGGATTCGCAGTAGTAGGCTCTTAACTCATGGCCGCAGTTGTCGCAAGGGAGGTTCACGCCCCTTGCGAGGTAGTCGCGTCCATCATTTTTCGCATCAAAAATGCTGTGGCATTTCTTGTCAAATTCAGTTGCGCCTTTTTTACTCGCCACTGTTTACACCCTCCCAATCAATCCTCTGTCCGCACCTGTCGCAAAAGTTCTTCTTCTGCTGATTGTGCTTTCTTCCAAATACTTCTACCTGCTCCCCAACGAACCAATCGCATACAGGGCAGCACCAGGACGCACGTTTAATAGTTCTTGTGTCCGCGGAACCGTCCGCATAGTCTGTATGCACCACGCTTTGCTTGACCCTCCAGACCGGCTTTTTCGCTTTCTCTCCGTCAGCGCGTGAACAGGTGTTCATGCCATGCACAGCTTCACAAATATTGTTGATGGTGTCGATTTTTCCGGCGGCAGCGTTCCATTCCGGTGATCCAATAGGCGCATCCACGCCCTCCCACGCTTTTTCCCGTTCCAGGTCAAAAATGTCCCACAGCTTGTCCACACTGACTACATCGCCACGATTAGCCATGATATTCCCAATCCTCCATTTCGTTGCTGAACTTGAACGGTCTTGTTTTCGGGTCTGATACCTTCCAGCCCCCTGTGCATTCATACTGTTCTTCCAACCGTTGGTTGTAATGCTCGTCCCGCACGCAAATCAGCAACGCCTTATCTTTTGTAACGGTGATGCTATCTACATTGCACATCAGGTAATCAAAGAGTTCGTCGTTTATTTCTTCGTCAAGAAGTTCTTTTCGCGTTCCAAATCCTATCGGTCTGTTTTGGTCGTATGCGTTCGTGACGTAGCAGCAGAACTTCTGCCAGTATCTTGTGGTTCGCAAAAGATCATATAACGTCATTCGTTAATTCCTCCGCTATCCCTTGCATTACATACAGCGCTGTAGGAAGCGCAATCCCGTTGCCCCACATCCGATATTCCGCACTGTCCGTGTGCAGTTTGTTGTACCACGCCAGCATCTGCTCTTTGGTATACTGCCGTTCGGCTTTCCCATTGATGGCAGCGTGGGTGTTCCGCACACCCAGCCAGAATTGGTATTCATCGTCTGTGAAATCGTCCTTGTGGTCTGGATGGCCCCACTTGTCCGGGAAACCCTGTAGCCTTGCGCACTCGGTAGGGGTTAGTCTGCGCACGATATAGCGAGTGCGAACCGCTGGAAGCACCGGTTTTATACACACACTCGGCACACTATTCCCACCAGCCTCCGACGCAAGTGTTGGGGTTTTCTCCTTCTCCCATCCGATACTTCTAGCCTGTGCGCCCTGTCCCGCCTTGAAACCGGCAGATTGGACAACATAAGTCTGCTGTTTCATCCCACGTTCCGCAGCAAGCGCGCCAGACTTTTCCCGCAAGTCCCGCACTTCGTTTCTTTGGTTTTGGGTAAATGCCACAACACAAGGCACATTCCCGTGCATTTCCGCTCTCAGTGTTGGGGACTTTCCATCGTTACGGACATTTATCTGCTGTCCGCCCTGATCATCCAATATCGGACAACACACAGCGTGTTCATGAGCGGCAGAAATCGTGAACTGCGGCTCTCCGTCTTTCCCAATTCCAAGGCCCGTCCCACGGCCCATTGCCTTGTCCCTTGTGGCAATCATGGTGTTGATCGGAATGCACACCCCGTGAAGCTGCCCTCCGCCCTTTTCGGCGGCATACAGCGTCTGATACTGCGCGTCCGGCGGAAAAATGCGCTTGCTCTGGTTGTCCCACGGGTTCAGACACCCTGCATTTCGATCATCTGCTTCAGTGCCTCTTTCAGCATCGGCGGCAATTCCTTCCCGCGGCGTTCTGCTCTCCGCAAAATACCCTCGCAAGCCCTGGCGCTTAAATAGTATTTCTCCGGCACATTTTCCTCTAAAATCTGCGACAAGGTAGATTCTACGGCGGCGTTGGGGGACTCCCCAGTATTGAGCATCAAGAGTTCTGTACGCAAGGCTCCATCCGTCTCCCGTGTAACTGTCTGCATAGGCCCATCCTCCCGCCGGAACCGGAGGCATAACGGCTGACGGCTCTTTGATTTTGACGAACTCTTGCAGGACGGTTCGGAAGTCCTCTCCGTTGTTGGAACTGAATGCTCCTGGGACATTCTCCCAAAGAGCGAAAGCTGGATACATTCCACCTGTTGACTCCCTCATTTCTTTTATGATCCTGATGGCCTCCAGAAACAGACCGCTTCTTGTTCCACCCTTTATACCGGCCCGCTTCCCGGCTACTGATAGATCCTGGCACGGTGAACCAAACGTGATAATATCCACTGGTTCAATCTCCGCTCCGTTCACCTTACTCACATCGCCCAGGTGCCTCATTTTTGGGAATCGGCTCCTGGTAACGGCGATTGGATATGGCTCTACCTCACTGGCCCATACCGGAATAATTCCGCACATTGTCGCCGCCAACGGGAATCCACCAGAGCCGTCAAACAGACTACCGATCTTCATTGGTTCCTCCTATCTCCGCCCTGGTGTTCCAGGCGAGGCGGGCTTGCGCCTGTGCCTCCTCAATGCGCCGTTTCGCAACCTCAAAATACCCAGGGTCTATCTCCATGCCAATAAACTTTCGGCCCGTGTTGACACATGCAACGCCGGTTGAGCCGCTTCCCATTGTAAAATCAAGAACAGTGTCTCCGGGATTGCTGAACGTCTGGATTAAATCTTGAAGCAGTGCGACGGGCTTTTGCGTTGGGTGGTAACCGCCGCCGTCCTTTGGGTATTGCAGAACGTTAGATTTGAATTTACCGCCCTGCCAAAGATTAAATACGGACTTCGGAATGTTTTCTCTGTATCTCTGGTTTTCCTCGGCTAATTCTTCATACGGCTTCTGGAAAAATCCAGTAGATTGCAACTTTTCATAGTTTTCTCTTGACGGTATTAAAAACTGAAATCCGTTCGTGAAGTAGTGGCTTGCCATGCAGTTTCCAAGGAGTTTCTTAAAATCAACGCCAATGCATTTTTTCTTTTCCTGCATTAGGTAACTGCGCGATGGGTGCTTGTGTTCGTAGTCGTATTCTTTTTTTCCGAACACGCAAATATCCTCAAAGTAGCTTACCATATTCCTTTTACATCCGAGAACATTTCCGGCGTTGTTCTTTACCCATACAGCTCTATATAAAAACGGAAGCCCCGGCGTAGCACCAGAAATCAACTTGGCCGTGTAAGGGTCTTGAGAAAACAATGCGCATTTGCCGTTTACCCTTAAAATTCTTTCGCACTCAGAAAGAACGGCTTTGTGGTCTATTTGCAAATCCCAATCTATATTTCTGTTTTCCCATCCTTTTATGTCGTGGGTACTTTTCCCCATTACTCCATACGGCGGGTCAGTCAGCACCATGTCTACACTGCCGTCTGGTATGTCTTTCAGCAGTTCCAAGCAGTCGCCCTGCATCAGCAGCACCCCCGCATCCGTCAGCCGCTTCGCCGCATCTTGGTCGCCCAGCATGGCCGCGCGAATGTCTTTATTCATACATCTCTCTCCTTGTGCCACACTTCACTAAATTTTTTTGATACAATCGCAGGTCGCAGCCACTCTCGCTGAAACCTCGCCCAATCTCGATCTACTTTCCCGCGTTCATCTCTGTACAGCATAGCATAGGGCATAAAGCCCGCACGGATCGTCTGCTCAAGCCGTGATTGCGCTTTGTCAAATGTATCCCCCTTGTATCCGATCAGGTTATAACAGGCCATCACATGAGATTGTGGGGTAAACCCCGCATCCATCAGCATTCGTCCAGCCTCTACAAGTGGCTCGTAGTCGTCCGGCGTGTCGTAGGCAAAATACATTCGCTCCGGTCTGGATTCTTTTAGCAGCTCGCAGTGCCAGGGTTTCAACTCTTTGGCTTCCAGACCGCCGGTAAATTTTGGGCGGTGCGGCTGACGCTTGAGCATCTCAAATACCGCCCGGATGTGCTCCTCAGAGCATTGCAGCAGGTTGTTGTCCAGGATGTCCCAGCCGTCCTTGATCTCCAGCTCCCGGAGGCACCCCTCCCGCTGGCTGGCCATACAAAACCAGCAATGATTATTACATCCGCGAGAAGTGATGGTATATCCATACTTGAGGTACAAACCCGGCGTAAACTCACCGGCGGGATCATTATATGCCGGTCCTCCTACTTTGACCGGGACACCCACAATTTCCCACTGGTAAGCCAGCGCCTCGGCTTTTGGCTTGTCATAAGTAAACGTGACACTGACATGCACCTCATCGATTTCCGGCAGCGCCAGCATAGGCGGCAGGCCGAAAAAGGCCAATGGATCGTCCGGCGCCGCGGCGGTTTTCCGCGGGAATACTCTTGCTATCTTCATTCTTCTCCCTCCGGCGTGCGGCGGTTAGGTGGTGCGGAAAGGGGCATCCAATACAGAATGTCCAAGGCCATAAGCAATTCAGAACAATTAACGTTATATCGCTGCCATTTCCCACGCTTGTTGATGTAAAACTCTCCGACAAATCCGCAGTCCGTAGCAAGCACTCGCTCACCAGGTTCCGGCAGCCGGTCATATACGCTCACCCACTCGTTCGGCTGGGTGAGGGTAGGCGCATGGGTGATTTCCCACATGGCCTGATTGAGGCCATAATTAAATCCGGATTCAAACTCGCTCACTGGTGTTGGTCTACGGTGCAAGTTGATGTTATGCAGCACCTGCACGGCGTCAATCGGTCGTACTGCCATCTTTCAGCGCCTCCCTTACCGTTTGTATGTGTAGTGCCTTCCGTCCGGCCCCATGAGTGTAATTGTCGTTGGCATCCCGCTTCTGTCCTGCGTAAACGGCAAATAACGAGATTTTACAATTCGTAGTTCTTTCATGTGCCTTGTTTCACACTCCGTACATTCCAACTTGCTTTTGTACTGCGTGCCGCAGACTTCACATTGATAAAGTTCAAGTTTCTTCATACAGCGCCTCCAATCTCTCCATCACCATGTCCACGGCCTTGTCTGTCATGGGAGAGCCGCACCACGCGCAGAACGGTGTTTCAACATCCGGTGTCCGCCCACAGCGAGTGCAGCGGCACTGTACGTCTCCGGCCCCGAGCGGCGGGAGGTAGTGTTTCCATTCTCCCCGCATTTTCTCCAGCTGCTCCCTGGTGATGGGACGGAGGGCGGTGAGAAGGGTGTCAACAGTTTCGTCCGTTAGGTCAAAGGCATGCTTTAGCGTTTCTCCATTTGGGAACATCGGTTCATAGCCCTGGTACTGCTTCAATAGCTTAATCGCTTCCTCCAACGTCATTACGGCTCCTCCTTTCCGGTATCCCTAAAAAGTCCATTTTTGCACCACACCAGGGGCAATACGGCGGCGGTGATGGCTTTGTGGTCTGTGCTCCGGGCATACTCCCTTTGCACTCAGAGCACACCCACCATCGCCCTATCATCTCCCAGCTTCCGTGCGTCTCTTCTTCCAACATTTCCAGCTTGTCGCAACAGTCGCAGTCTAGCGGCGTTTCGCAGGTCTGGCAAAAGCTAAATTTGTGACCCATCACAGCTCCCTCCTTTCACTCAGCCCTAGCAACCACAGCGGGTTTGTGTTGTTTACCTTTTCCAGTGCTTCCGCGAGCCTGGCAAAGGTTGTGAGGCTAGGCAAAGTCTTGCCTGTGGCCCAAGAGCTTACTTGTGCTTGACTGGACTCCATCATATCGGCAAGTTTCTGCTGGCTTATACCGCAGTATTTCACCGCCAGTTGTATGCGCTTCTGGACGGTCTCGTTTTGCGTCATCGCCCGGTCTCCCACTCCCTGTAGATTTCCACCCAATCCTCCAGGGTCATGGTCACCAGCCAGGGGGAGCGGGTCTTCCGGTGCATCACCACAGGGATTTCTCCTTCTCTGGCGTCCCGTCTGGCCTGCGCCATAGCGTCCTCCAGGTTCAGCCGCTCCACTCTCTTGCACTCGATATGGATTCCAGGAAGCCCTACCACATCGGCGTCTCCGTTGGCTCCAGAGTATTGCACACCTCTCCGGCAGTCGTAGCCGTATTCCCGCAGCTTCCTTGAGAGCTCCAATTCAGCTCTTTTTCCCTTTGCCCTGCTGTTCACGGCTGCACCCCCAGATTCTCCACCAAAATGTCCCCCAGCTCGTAAAATAGCGCTACAGCTTGCTTTTGGGTAAGTTCTGTGATTCCATTAGCACCAGCGATAAACAGTCTCGCGCTGTTACCTCTCCAGCTCTCTTTGATACCATACACCAAGCCCGGCTCTAGGTTGCTTTGCACCTGCATGATCTCCGGGTGCTGATCCTGCCAGCGCAAAGCCTCATCCTGCCTCACAGCTCCACCCCCATAGTCTCTAAAATTTGGGCCAGCTCTACCGCAACAGCTTTCGCCTGGGTAATAGACAGCCCTGTTTTTCCTCTCATGCCTGAGATTACAATGCCTTGCCCCTCGCCGTCGATAATGTACTTTAGCCCTTTGGCTTCGCTGTCGATTGGCAAAAGCCCAGGGATACGGTCACAAGGCATAAACCTGTAAATCCGTCACTATATCTCCTCCGGTAGGTTAAATTTTGATATTTCCTCAAGCTCGTCTATGTCGTAGCTGGATTCCCCTTTCTTGCGGTTGTCGTAGTTGCCCTCAAGGATTTTTTGCCAGTTAGCGGGCTTCAAAATCCAGTCTATCGAGCAGCCGGCCCAAGTGCCGGAGCGCCCTGTCAGAAAATCGCTTCGTTCTATTTTTTTGCAGACATCACGAAACTCTTCCAGGCTTACTCGCTTTGACTTTAGCGCCTTTTTTCTGGCGTTGCTCCACCCGCTGGCCTCCTGTGGCTTTGGAAAAGATGGGCACTCCTCCAAAAACACCTGCCGGTATTCCTCAAGTGTCCCCTTGGGGGGACTACAGGGGGGTATTTCTTGCTTTATTGCTTTCTTGCTTTCTTCATTTGTTGCCGTTTCCGTGCCGTTTCCGTGCCGTTTCCGTGCCGTTTCCGTGCCGCAAATCGTGCCCTCTCTCTGGTACTTGTCCCAATTTTTTATAGTAATTATGCCGACTTTCCCAATTTTTGATCGTGCCGCAGATTGTGCCGTTTCCAGACGTTCCAGCGCAGTACGGACGGATTTTACAGACAATCCAGTTTCTTCCGCCAGTTTTGACAGGCTTACCACTCGCTGCCCCGGCTGGATAGTATGCCCATGCCATTTTCGCTCTTGCCAGTTGCAAGTTAACAGCAAGTGTGTAAACACCCGAAACGTGGGTATGTCATCGTACCACTCCCAGGAGGTAATGCTTCTGAAAATCCTAACATACCCTTCATCCAGCACCTCGCACACACTCCTGCACCAAATTCTTGTACCGCAGAGCTTTCACGATCGCCCCGAGTCTTGCGTCTTCTGGCAGCGGTTCCCCATCACGTGCTAGGCCAGCAAGTAGCCAAAACGTGATCGTGCCAATATCTTCTAAGTCAAGGTCGCCAAGAATCTCAAAGTCTTCTGCATAGAATTTCAAATATAACACTTCACTCACCTCCCTGGCGCTTCCACCATTCGGTAGTCCAAACATCACAACCCCTGGTGGATTTCTTGATTTCTTCGGCTCGCTTAAGCTGCCCGCGCTTCCATTGAAGCACAAAATCTTTCTCTTCTGGGAGCGGTCTGAAATAGCCTTTCTTGTCTCCAAAATTCAGGATTGCTACCCGTTTCCTGGCTTTCTGTATTGCCTCTCTTGCCATTCTGTCCGGGTCTTTCCTTTGGCCCTCAAACAGCCTTGCCAGCTGCTTCCTGGTTACGCCGTTCTCGTGGCCGTAGGGGATGTAGTCCTCAATCTTCACGCCCACACCCCCTTAATCAAAAGGGAGGTCATCATCCCCCAGGAAGTCATCAGGAGGGAGCATCGCTTGCTCGTAACTCTCCACAGGTTCCGCAGGCCGTGGGAGGGGCTGCTTTACAGGTTCGGGTTCTTCCCTCTTCCGGCTCTCGCAGAAGCTCACATCCTGGGCCACGATCTCCACGGCCTTGCGGTTGTTGCCGTCCCTGTCCTTGTATGTCCTAGCCTGGATTCTACCGCTAACCGCCATCAGCTGTCCCTGCTGGAAGTACTTACAGATAAACTCCGCTGTATTTCCCCAAGCCTGTACATCTATCCAATCTGATTCGTAATCCCCGTTCTGGTTCTTCCGGGGTCTCTGTACCGCCAGGGAGAAGCTGGTCACGCTTTTTCCGCTCTGTGTGGTCCGCAACTCGGGGTCTTTTCCGAGCCTCCCTACAATCGCTGCTATGTTAAGCATGGGTGTCCTCCTCTACGGAATATCGAAATGAAAGGGGGCAGTATTCGCCAAAACATTCTTTCCCCAACAAACTGCAAGAATATTCTGCATATCCTGTGTCGTATTCATAGTATGACGGCTCGCAAAACTCGCAGTTGTCCCAATTGTTTTCATATTCTTCCATGTTAACCCCCCAACAGCTTTAGGCTGTTTGAAACCTTTTGGTATGTATCGCTGGAAGAAACGATTGCGAAAACATTGTCCGCCAGGGTGTGCCTCATGGCGTCGTCGAACACAGATTTGATTTTTGCGTCAACTTCGCCTTTTACGTTTCTTGCGATTTTCTCTAAATATGTCTTGGCGTATTTCTCCACGTCAAAGTGCCTTTCCACAAATTCCTGAAAAGTGGTTCTATCAGTCTGCATATTCCCCCAACGGTCTATTGTCTTCACAGAAAACACCTGGCTTTCAAAAATATCGGATACTTGGTGCTTCAAGTATTCCTCCACTGTGAGCTCCTTAACTTCTTCGCCCTTCCAGCTGTTCCCAACTTGGATTTTTGCAGTAGCCAAATACTCCCGGATATACGATTCCACAATGGAGGAAACGGCGTTGTCCACGTCGCTTCCCAGAGCAGCGTTTACCTTTTTCTCCACAACTGCATGCAGGGCCTGCTGGATCGCTTTCTCGGAATTCTCTTTCAAGGTTTCCTCCACGATGGATTCCAGGTTTTCCATGTCGATTGTAACTTTCATAGATGCTTCTCCTATTCTTTGGCTTAGAGTTTCTTATAGATAATTTTTCCCGAACTCCCGGATGAAGTCATCAACGCTCCACCCGTTCTCTCTCATGGCCTTTTCCTGCCCGTACTGTTTTATACGGAGCATGGTGTCGGCGTTCTGGTGTGCCGCCCAGCGCCCGAAGATATGGCAGTCATGGTGGCAGAGATAAACCACAAGGCCGTATTTCTCAGATTTCTTGCGGAATGGCCCGCCAAAGATATGTGATGACGGTCTAGGGGGTCTGTAGCCCCGTTTCTCCCGCATAACCAGCAGGTCTTTTCCGTCACTTGGCACCACCCCATTCCCGCTGCACCTGGGCGTCTTTGGTGCGGATTTGCAGCTTGTAATTTTGGATGGCTTCCCCGGCAGCCTTAAAGGCTACCTCTTTAAGATCTCGCTCAAGCCTGAGCTTTGCCACCTCCCGATTCCCTCGGGCCAAGTCTGTGACGATTGACACCGGCGTACCGTCCGCCCGCAGCTTTGCGATCTCCTCCGCCAGGGCTACCCGGTACTCATACTCGGCCTTGGCGTTTTCGTCTCCTCTTTTGCGGTAGGCGCTCAAAGCTGCATCCAGCATCTTTGTTAGGCCCTCAATGTCCTGGATAAGGTCGTAGCCGCTCATTCTTGAGCCTCCTTCTCCGCCTTAAAAGCCTTTTTTTGGCAACTGGGACAAAGGACTCGGCCAAACCTATGTTGTGCGTAAGCCGCGATTTGTTCCGCTGCCCAACGACTCCCGTCTCGCTTTGTGGTATCCTCGATGACCTCACCGCAATCGTGGCAAGCGATTTCTGGCCGGTTCGCTGCTTCTTCCTCGGGCAAATCCTCCCCAGCGTAGATATACAACCCCAGCCCGTGCCGGGCGCAGGCCTTTGTGAGGCTCCGCTGAATGGCCTTGTTAACATCAAAGCTGGTCACCTGATCTGCCGGGATGCTTTTGTTTTTGTAATCCATAACCGGCAGATACTCAATGTGTTCGACGCCGTTCACGGTTACGCCAGTCTTCACCCAGCAGGTTTTCCCGTCCGTGTGGTAAAACCACCCATTGGCGTTTTCGTAGATGGTGTAGGTGGCATCCGGGAAAGCCTTTTTGATCTCTCCCCAGGCCCATGCCCAAGAAAGATAGGTGAGGCCGTTCTTTTTCTCGGTGTGCCCGTTGACGTTGACGCCGTTAAGCTGGGCAAAGTAATTCGTTTCCATTTTCTGCCTCCGTCACAAATTTTTCCCAGTCGCACCCGCCATCAGCCTGTGCAAAGTCTAATCTCCATTCCCTGTCCCCGTGGTGATGTTTCAGCCATACGGGATAGTACAGCTTGCGCATCTCCAACACTTCGGACTTATCCAGCAGGGGGTGGGCCGGTTCTTTCCATTCGCCCGTCTCGCTGTTAAACAGCCAGGTCACGTACTCATCCAGGTGGGCCTCAATAAACTTGTCAAGGTTCTCGTCCACGATCTCGTCGCTCCACAGCTTCGCCTGGTAGCAATCCCAACAAAGTCTGTCATTTCCCAGCCAGTGCAATTCGTTATCCTCTGTATTACACCAATCACACGTGGGATAATACATTGACTTTCTTCTCCTTTCCCGTTATAATAGGTATGGCATTTTTCCTTTGCCGCCTTTCCCGTGCCACCGGGGAGGCGGTTTTTCTATTTTCTCTCCTTGGGTTCCAGTTTCCCGCACTCGTCCGCCCGATGGAACTGGTTTGCCAGGGAGATAAGCGCGTTCTGCGCTGCGATCACCTCTGGATCGTCACAATCCAATCGGCAGAAATGGTAGGCCAGTTGTGCGGCGATCCGCTTACACACTCGCACGTCCAAGCTCCCACACCACAGGGGCCAACAGCTATAATCCAGATCGGCGTCCCGCAGATCGGCTCCCCGCAGGTTGGCTCTATCGCCGCCTGGTTCTTTGTTTATCCACTTCTGGTGGAGTTCCAATATATTTTTTAATTGCTTTTCTTCCACTTTATTTCCTCCTTATCAAGCCTCCCAGAAATACTCTTTCTCTCGGGCTCGGGGAGCCTTGCGGCGGTACTCTCTCATCCGCTTTACCTGCTCCCAGTGCCGGGCTTTGCGCTCCTGCTGCCAGTCGTAGACCTTAAATAGACCACCCAGGATGCAGATAACGCCAAGCGTGCCAAACAAGATCATAGCTTCTACCATCTTTGTACCTCCTCCCCTTTGTCGTTAATAATCCTGTAATCCGCATAAGGGTAACCGTCAGATTGCATCACCTCAATCGCTTTCTTAGCCCTGGGGAGCTCTTTGCAAAATGAATGATTTGTCCAGTCGGAAACGTGATCTTTACTGTGGAATCTTGACTGCGTTATGAAATATCCTTTTGCCATCGTTGCGGCGGTGTAGTAGCGCTCCATTGTGGTCACTTCCTTTCTTTCCTCCCCCCGTGGTATAATCCAGGGGAAAGGGGGTGAAATAAAGTTCTTGTCCAACTTTATTCCGTAACAACCCAGTCATCCGCAGTCAAATCTTCTGCTTGGGGGTTCCATCTTGGAGCCTCCTTTATTGCGCCTGATATAATACAGCATTCGTCCGTGTCGGTGGGTCGGATTTTTATTCCGGTTTCTCCACCGCCCCACCAAGAGTTGATTCTGGTAATTTGCTTTCCCTCCGCAACCGCTTGCTTTGTGGCTTCTTGGATGTTCACGGGCCTCACCTCCCTTCATCTCGATTAGCTGGCCTTGGGGCTGTTGCGATTTCTCAACTTCGGGCTAAAAAAATATTTGCCGATCTCTGTACCGTCAATCTCAAGGATTTCGCACAGCTTATTGATTTCGTCCTGGCGAAACACAAACTCGCCCGCAAGTTTCCGGTTAAGCTGGCTTAAACTAATCCCAATCAGATCAGCACATTCTTTCTGGGTTAGCTTGCTGTCGCGCATCCTCTCCCGAAGATGGGCGTAATCCATTTCCGGCATTTTTTCACCTCCTTTTTGCGAGTTGAGGTTCTCAACTCTGGTTATAGTATACGCCTTGCGTTTTGAAAAGTCAAGACTTTTTTTGATGAATCGCAAATTTTCTTTTGAAAACCATTGGTTTTTCGCAACCGGTCATATATAATAAGGATGTTCCCAGGATGAGGGGGAGCAGTCTATGTGGTGGAAGGCCCGAAAAAATTTTTGAAAAACTTTTGCAAAACCCCTTGACTTTGTCCCGATATGGGTATATAATAAAGACACAGAAAAGGAAAGGGGAACATGAAGATGACCGGAATGAGATTTTTCGAAATCGTGGTTGGTACACTTAAGAAAGAATACGGAGCGATGTTCGAGGCCTTAAGCCAGGAAGAAAAGCAAAATGTGGTCATGATCTTCGCCCACCAGGTAGCCGCAGAGAACCCGGAAATCATGCAAGCCTTGGCTCATGCAGTGTACACCGACATTATGGCAGAATAAATTCCCGAAACGGCCCCCGGGCCGTCACCAGGAACCGCCCCACCTGGTCTGATGATGGGAGGGCAAAAGAAAGGAGAAAATACCATGAAAAAATTTACCGCTACCGAAATTGCTGAATACCTGGCCAACTCTGGGACTGAGTTTGAGTGGGAAGGAGACGAGGCCCGCCACTATCTTCACTACAAGGACGGCCAGCTGGTAAGAAGTGTAGCTCAGGCCGACTTCACCACCTGGGCACGGGATAAATACCTGGAGGACCTGTGGGCCAAGCTGCTGAAAGAAGCCCAGGAGGAGTACGATGACGATGAGTACGCTGCTGAAAAGGCCTCGGAGAAATTCGACCAGATTGCTTGGACTACTGAGACCGCAGACAGCAAGGAGCTTTTGGCAGTCGCCCAAGAGCTTGCCGATGAGCTGAACGAGTACATTGAGGAGGAGGAAGAAGAGTGCTAATAAGCCTGGTGGAGTACGCAAAAGCCCACGACAGAGACCCGGCAAACGCCCGCCAAATGGCGGCGCGGGGCAGCTTCCAGACGGCCAGAAAGATTGGCCGCAACTGGGTGATAGAGGACACCGAACCCTGGCCAGACAGGCGGGTAAAGACCGGCGAATATATCGGATGGTACGAGAAATACCGCAAGAAATAAAAAAGCCCCTGAGTACCAAAACCGGTGCCCAGGGGCTTCTTTTTTCAACTTGTCGGGATTTCCGACAGGTTACTCTCTATTCTCCAGCACGTCCTCCACGATTTCCTCCACCTTGTCGGCGAGCATGTCGCTGTTGGTGAAGTTGACGATGGTCTGGGCCAGCTCATCCCGCTTGACGCTGGATTCTGGCCGGAAAGCGCCATCATCGTCGCCGTTCATGACCTTGGCGGCCTTGACAGCCTCCACGGCGTCTTTTGCCCAGCCTGGGGTGGCCTTTTTGGCCTGCTCGGCGTTGTACTCCTGGATGGCCTCCAGGGCGATCTTTTTTACTTCCTCTGCGGTCATGTCGTCCTCCTCTACTTTGGTCGCATAGTCAAGGCTTATCCACCCGCCGGTGGACAGCTTGCCCCACTTACTGGCCCCTGTGCCGTCGGCCTCAGCGGTGATAAGGTGCTTTCCCTTGCCACAAGTGCCGGTCACGGCATACCCAGTCCCCGGGCCGCTGCGAATGTTGAGGTCATCGGCGGTCACCTCCACCTGGTAGCCCACAGGGGTCTCAGTGTAGGCGCCGGGCAGGTCTGCGGCGATATACGGGGCCGGGTCAATGCAGGTGCTTGCCCCCTTGCGCACCTCAAAGTGTAAGTGCGTCCCGTAGCTGTTGCCGGTGTTGCCCATGTGGCCGATCACCTGGCCTTTTGCCACCTGCTGGCCGTTTTTGACGGTCACATCGGAGAGGTGGGCGTAAAGCGTAAAGTAGCCGTTGCCGTGGTCGATTTTTACGCAATTGCCGTAGCTGCCGTTCCCGCTGCTCCCGGGGTTATTTTTCTGGCCAGTCTGGCAAAATACCACCCTGCCGTCACTGTGGGCCAGGATGCCATCTGTCTGAGTGGTCTGCCAGCCCAGGTCTACGCCGGTATGGCCGTTGCCAAATCCCCGGGTAATCCGATTTTCCTGGGTCTGTAAAACGCGAGATTTTGCCACTTTACCACCTCCGTTAAAAGTCGTATAGCACCAGTTGCCGTCAAAGGTCTGGCCGCCGATCATCAGCTTGTCCGTGTACTGCCAGATGTCGGGGCCGGCGATCTGGCACTCAGACGCATACTGGGCCACCCACTTTGGCCAGCGGTCAAAGATGGGGTCTGTAAGGCGGTTTTTCCACCACCCGGCATTTGCGTACACCCCGACGGTGTGTCCCGCCGCCTCGATGGTGTCACAAAAGCCCTTGGCAGCCCCCGGCAGGTCGCCGCTCAGGGTAGAGGCGTCCTCCATGTCAAACCACACGCCGTACTGGGGCTTATAGCCACCCAGCAGCCGCAAGCAGTGCTTGGCCTCATCGATACCGCCCTGCTTGTCCCTGGCGTAGCTGTAGTGATACACCCCGTAGGGCATACCGGCGGCCTCAAGCAGGGCCAGGTTTTTGGCGATGCCACTGTCCTGCTGGCCGGGATAGTCGCTGCCAAACCCCGTCTTGCAGATGACAAACTCCACGCCCGACTGCCGGAGTGTGGCCACGCTTACATTGATGGGGCCGGAGATGTCCACGCCCTTGATAGACATTAGGTGTCGCCTCCCTTAGTAAGCTGCTTTGCAACCTGGTTAATCCCAGTGGCAGCCAGGCCAGATACCACGCCTACAGCCGCAGCGGTCACGGGATCAGCGGCGGGCATCACGTCCAAGCCGGTAAAGTAGCACACCAGGCCCAAGGCAAGCCCAGCCACCCCGCACACGATGGGGATGATCTGGTTAGGGGCCGGGGTCGCCTTGACGATGAGCCCCACTAAGTAACAGATGACGGTGATTGCCGCCACGCCTACAATGCCTAAAGTCTCAAAATCCATTATTTTTACCTCCTTGTTTCTCGGGGCCCTCCGCCAGGAAGTCCCCGGTCTCCAGCAGGGTGTCATATACCCTGCCGATGTTCTTCACGGCATGGACGCACCGCTGATTTTTGTATTCCGGGTGCGCCTGGCAATATCTTTCGTACTCATCGATTTCCGCCAGGATGTCGATAAAATCCTCCCGGGTGTGCCTTTGATGGCGTAAGCACTCGGTGTTGAAGCGTAGTATCCGTGTCCGGTGCTGGTCTGCGGTGTGCTTTCCATCGGCCTCGATGTGCTCCTCCAGCTTTATCTTGGTCTCGCTCACCTGCTGTAAGACTTCGCCGTTGATGGCCCTCCCCAGAGCCTTGGCGATGGCGCTCCAAGGCTTCACAGGGATGGGGGAGACCTGGATTAGGCCTAAGAGCACCCCCAGGCCTGTGCCGCCTCCTAGGATGAGCGAGAGGATTTCCTCCAGGGTCAAGCCTCCACCTCCTCGTATACTTCCCAGGTTCCAGTTCCCGCCTCGGGGTCATCGTAGTTGTTGTTTTTGGTGGAGATGTAGTTGGTACCGTTTCGGCTCACGATATTGCCCTTATTATAGGCGTTGCTCTTGTTGGTAGGCTGGACCCACTCGGGATAAGTCGGGGAAGGTTCTGGTGTAGGCTCCGGAGTGGGTTCGTCAGAATAAAGATCCCATGTGCCGGTATTGTTCAGAGGATCGTCCCGGTTGTTGTTTTTGTTGGACTGGTAAAGGGTACCATCCCGGTCCACAATGTTCCCTTTGTCGTATGCGTCCTTGTTGCTCAAAGGCTGCACCCATGCAGGATAACCGCTGGAGCTGATACCCATAGGCACATAATTATCGGTATCGGTGTCCGGGGTTCTTTCGGCTTTGTGGGTCTTGAGGGTCTTGTAAAGCTGAGGATCTCCCACAGAGTTTTCCCCATAGCTTAAAATGACATCCTTTTTGTACTTTTCCCCGGCTGTCCACACGGGGTACACGCTGGGCACTTCCAGGGCATTTTCTTCGGGCAGCACAGTGGAAAGCAGCTGTAAAGCCCGTCTCAGTTCCAAGGCCTCCTGCCGTGTCTGCTCATGGCCTAAGAGAGATTCCATGCCGTGGACGGTCTGGGTGGTCTTGCCATTGGCGATTTCCTGCATCTCCACATTTTTCGCCTCTGCCAGCCATTCGTCAAAATGGGCCAGCACATCAGCTTCCCCGCACCGGGGGACGATAAGCTGGTACTCATCGTACTCCCAGCCAGAAACCGTGAGTTCTCCCTGCTTCCGGGAAAACTCTTTTGCGTTTTCGAAAAACCTAACCACAGACTGCATAAGGTTTTTTGGGTTCAACTCCACGCTAAACGCATTGTTGGGCGCACTGTCTGCGTTTACTTTCATTTCTTACCACCTCTTTCAATTAGAACCATTGTTCCAGCCACCGCCGACATAGAGCACCGAGCGGCGCAACCAATCCCTTATTTTATCCGGGGGAGGGGTCCCCCGGGCCCCCTCAGGGTTTCCAAAGGAGGCGAAGCCCGATGACCGAGCTCGAGCCCGACGAGCCACTGCCGCCATCGAAGCACCACAAACCAGCATCAGAACCATTGCTCCAGTAACCGCCGACATAGAGCACCGCCCACCCGCCGCTATACCAACTATAATCCGACACATAAGTAGAGCCCGAGCCGTCCACGGCGGTGGGGAACATGGCCCACGGGGCAGCGCTTTGCACAGCCATAGACCTAATATAGTCGCTTTGTGTCGCACGGTTTCCAATATTGGTATATCCGTTTGACGTGTTATCGGCGAAGCTATCAGGGTTTGTGCTTACCCACACTTGAGCGGAGTTAAAGTTAATTCCGTCTACCCAGGTATATACATTCCCCCACAGGTTTTCAAAGTGGCGGTACTGTATAGCGGTTCGTCCGTCCGTGCCAGCGGCTCTCCCGGTGTGGTAGGTCATGGAATCCGTCCTGCCGTTGGCAAGCGCAGCGCTTGTGTCTACGTTGCCCTGCCCGATTTTTGCCTGGCTGTTGAAATCGGCAAATTCCACCAGGTACAGCAGGTTTCTGGCACACCAGGCGGCGTAATCGTCCTGCTGCCAGCCAGTTCCTTTTCCTCTGGCGGAAGTCCTCGCAACAGCCCTTGTGAGATTCACACGGGGAGCGCCACCGCTGGCGGACACATTACTGGAGTTAGCGGTATAGCGGGACATATACCTCCCGCTGCCGGGGTGCTTCTCAAAGCCCTCTTGTTCGTCACTGGCCACGTAGTACCGGATGATATTCCCATCCTGCTCGATTTTGTACCAAAATTCAGGTACCCATACCATCGTGTCGTACTGGGTGCGGGAAAAGCCCTCGTCCCCCTGTTTGTACAGTGCTTCCCCGCTTACGATGTTGTATTCCTCCATCTCCATCCAGGGGGAGAAAGCGTCAAACGGGGAAGAACCTGCCCCAGTGCCAACGGCGGGTACCGGTTCCGAGGTAATATCATGGTCAACATAGTGGTTGGGGTCGTTGGCAATCGTCAATCGAGTAAGGGCGGTGGAGCTGTTGGAAGTGTCCCACTGTACACCGAACACCCCGTAAGAAGCCGGGCGGGCAATAGGGGTAGCAGTCACAAACGCCCCTTCGCTGGCCACGCCGTCCTTGTTGTAAGCGAAAACGCCGTAGAAGTACTGCGTGTCGTTGGTAAGGCCCGTGTCCGTGTAAGGCGTAGTCTGGTACTGATTGCGCACACTGGATGACACCACCACAGTGCCATCATCAGGCCCGGCGGGCTGGGAGCCGGTTTTCCGCACCAGCACCGTGTGGTCCCACTCGCTCACAAGCTGGTCTCCGGTCTCGCTTACCTCCCCTTCGGGGGTGGCGTATTTGTTTGCCGGGTCGGTCCAAGTAAGCTCGACCTGGGCGTTGCGAGCGGTAGCAGCCAGACTTGTGGGGGCGTCCAGAGGAATTTGGAGGGTATCGCCTTTCGGCAGCATATCCATGATAGGCATTATTCAGCACCTCCCGAGAGATAGACGATGATGGGGATATCTACAGTAGGCTTGGCCCCGTCACAGGTCAAAGTGATTGTCCCTGCTCCCTGAGCCGTGGGAGACATGACAGCCTTTCTCGCCGCGTCCCTTTGCTGGGCGGTGGCGGTCTCCGGTAATCCCACCCAGGCGATAGAAGTAGCGGTCATACCCGTCACGGTGATGGTCTGGGTCGGGATGTCCCCGCTCCAGCCTGCCGCCGTGGCTGTGGCCGTCACGCTGGTGATCGTCCCGTCCTTTAGCCCCTGGGCAAGCTCATCCAGGGCACCCTGTACGGTGGTGGCCGTCATGCCAGAGGTCTCGTTGTCGTAGCTCACGTCCTCTGCCGGTCCAGAAGGAGCTTCCTGCGCAATCGCATTTCCAGAAGAATCAAAGCCCACTACTTGGCCCTGTGTGCCGGTGAGCTTGTCCTGCTTCTCATTGGCCAGGGCGGCCGCGGCGGCGGGGAGGGCGTCGCAGGTGGCGTTTTCCGGCACAGACACACCGGTCTGCCGGATGGCCTCTAAGGTGTTCTGCACATTGGTGGAGATGCGCTCCACCTCGCTTTGGATACTCACTCCACGCACCCCCTTAAATAGCCGCCAGGGCTTCTTCGATGGAGTCGGTCAGAGATACGGTGCCCCCGGTGGTGTAGCCCGCGGGGACGGAAACGGTGGTGGCCTGCATGCCGTCAATCGTCAGGTTGGTGGCCCCGTTGTTGGGCATAGAGCCTGTCACAGCGGCCCCGTTGACAAAGGCGGTCTTGCCGGTCAGGATATCCCCCGCCGCAGCCGTGCCGCTGGAGGTGTCCACATACTGGGCGGGGATTGCCTTCACGGTCACCGAGGACAGCACCTTTCCTTCGCTGGGTTCAATGGTTTGCTGGGCCTTGGTGGGCGTGGCGGACTTTGTCTCCAGAGACAGGGACACAGAGCCCGTGCCATCGTGATAGCCTGCCGGGATGGTGTAAGAGGCGGTTTCCGTGTCCAGCACCGTGGCGGCGGGGGAATTGTTGGGCATGGTGCCCGTCACCTTTTCCCCGGCCACATAGGCGGTCCGGCCCGTCAAGATCTGGGCGGCGGTGGCGGTGCCGTCGGTGGTGTCCACATACTTCGCGGGGATGGCCCCCACGGTGACACTGGAGAGCAGGCTGCCCTCGGTGGGGGTGACGGTCTGCTCCTCCTTGGTGGGGGTGGCGCTCTTGGTCTCCACGGTGACGCTCACCGTCCCTTTGCCGTTGTGGTAACCCGCGGGCACGGTGTAGCTGGTGGTCTTCCCATCCAGCTTTTGGGCCACAGCCCCGTTATTGGGCATGGTGCCTGTGGTCACCGTGCCATCCGCGGTGACGATAACCTTGTTAGCCAGCACATCTTTGGCGGTGGCGGTCACGGTGGAAACATCCTGGTACGCCTGGGGGATGGCCGCCACGGTCACGTCGGATAGGCCGTAATACCCAGCGTCCGGGGTGATAGACTGCTGCTGCTTGGTGGGGGTTACGCTCTTGCTTTGCAGGTTGTAGTTCCCTCCACCAGCCACGCCGGATACAGTGCCCGCACCGTTATGATAGCCCTTTGGGATGGTGTATGTATCGCCCTCCTGCACAGTGGCGGACACAGCCCCGCAGTTGGCAATGCCGTCTACAGCGGTAGCAAGGGCATCCAGGTTGGAGGTGGATTCCGCCAGCCCGAAGTCGATCATCTTGTTCCGGATGGTGTTTCTGTCGTTGGTCAGTCTGGTAATTTGTTCCGCAATGGTGGTTTTTGCCATAATGCATCCCGTCCTTTCAAATAGTGGTTAAAAGCGCGTCGATATTCCCGATTTCCGCAAACACCGCCGCAGACGTGATGGGCAGGGTGTTGTCCTGCTGGGCGTCCTTGGCGGTGTTCACCGAGAGCCTGCCTTGGGGAGAGAGACTCAGGGTCTCGTCCAGGCTGTTGATCTGCAGCCTGCCTCCCCCGCCTCCCACGTCCGGCAGGGGCAGGTCGCTCTCCACATACTGGTGGGAATCCAAGTCCCACAGCATCCAGAAGCCGTTCACCCCCGGCACGGGCGGGTGGGCGTTGAGTTCCTTGATGGCCGCCTCCGCCTGGGAAAACTCCGTGGGCAACACCGGCCAGGTGCCAGGCCCCACGATGGTGTCCGGGATGAAAACTTGGGCGGTGTTGGTGTGGTGGATTACACTGTTTTGCGTGCCCCGCAGCTGGAAGTCGTAGTATCCAGACAAAGCCAGCTGGTCTGCCGTCAAGGTTGCACTTGCCCCGGTAGAATTGACGGTCAAGGGGATGATATTGTAGTTTCCCCGGCACTCCACCAGCATATCCCAGGAGTAGCCCTCGGGCAGACTGCCCACCACCACGATGGAGTGGGCCAGGTTATCATACTGGCGGCCTAAGATGCCCTCGCTGGCCTCGATGTGCCAGGAGGAAAAAGAAAAGGTTAGTTGCATGATACCGCCTCCTTATGCTGTGCGACGCCAGAAATAGCAGGTGATGTAGGGCTGGACGGTGGAGACATTGACAAAGGCCGTGTTTGTGTCTCCGTGGTTGTGCGGGTCTCCACCTCCATAAGTTCCGGACCCGCCAGAATACTGAGACACACCGCCGGATAAAGGGTGCGTGTGGCTACCATCATTAGTTGTAGTCCCGTCTACGTAATGCGTGTGAGCTCCATTTAATGTAAACGTGCTTGCGCCCCAAACGCTGCCCGTGGCAGGCTCGGCTCTGTCCATCGGGTCACTCGTAATTGAAAAATCCCCCGAAACATATTTTTTCGCGTTGTTCCATACGAGAGTCCTAAAAGTTCCGTTTGGGCCATTGCTAGTACTAGTGTCGGAAAATTCGTGGTTATGTGTCCCCGCCCTCGTAATAGCAAATGAATCCCCGTGCGTATGTGTCATATCATGCGCGTGTTGTGGGATTTCGGCCTCTGTCAGCGTGTGGCCGCTCACATAGTGGGTGTGTCCCCCGTCACTTGCCGTCTTAGCGCCTCCGGTCTTTGCCGCGCTATTAAAGTCATTGTCCGCCGTGTCCACGCCTACCAGGGTTTTGCCAGCCCCAAAGCTCTCCCAGGTCGTGCCTGTGAGATACGTCCCGGGGTTGACATTGGAGGTCGTGGGCATGATTGCTCCCACGGGATAGATAAGAGCAATCACCTGTTCGGCAGTCAATCCCGAAGCGCCTGGCTCACCTTGTGGCCCTTGTGGGCCAGCCGGGCCCTGTTCGCCTTGGGGGCCTTGCTCACCCTGGGGGCCCTGTGGGCCTTGGGGCCCGGGTTCACCTTGAGGGCCCTGGGGGCCTGTCTCGCCTTTCGCTCCCTGAAGCTGTCCCTGGGGAAGCCACTCCCCGCCGTTGGTGGTGTCCCACATGTACACGGTGTAGGGGGCCTCTGTGCCGATGTTGTACATGTCTCCCTGCCGAGGCTGAGTGACGGCGGATTGCAAGGCCCCCAAGTTGTCGTAGGTGCCTAAGATATCCAGGCCTGTCCCAGCATCGCCTTTTTCACCTTGCGGCCCCTGGGGGCCTGTCTCGCCGGGAGGGCCTTGCGGGCCTACAGGCCCTTGTTCACCCTGGGGGCCAGCTGGGCCCTGTATGCCCTGCGCCCCCTGCTCCCCTCGCTGGGATAGTAGCTGCCAATAGGTAGTATTTGTCGGAGGGTTCCCTTGGGTGTCTTGGATAGCCACATAGCTGTTTCCGTTCTGGCTGACGATGTTCAGCGCCTTGTAAGCCGTATCGGGGTCATACTCCCCTTTTGGAGAAAATTGCTCCATCAGCGCGTCCAGGTTGTTCTTTGCGGTAATGTAGGCGTTCTGGATTTCCTCCAGGTAGTCAGGGTCGGTGATGATATTGGCAATAGGGCCCAAATCATCAGTAGAGGCCACGGCGTTTTCCAGCTCGCACGGCTCCACATACAGCAAAAGGTTGTCCCAGCGCAAGTCTGAGGTATCCGTAATAGCCTGGATTGCCATCTTGTTGACGCCTGGACAAGTGCATGCCTGCAAGGGCAAAGTAAAGGTTACCTCGTTTGAGCTAGCCTGGCAGTCAATCACCACTACAGTGCCATCGTTTTTAAGCACATAGGCGTACACGGTGGTGCCCGTCAAGCTAGGGCTTGGCCCCTGGTTGGTCAACAGCGTGATTGCAAACGTGCGGGCCCCAGCCTCCCCCTGCATGGCGTACAGTTGCAGAGGAGGACGGCGTTTTCCGTCATATAATTCGTAGCTGTAAGATAGCATTTTACCCTCCTATCTCTGCACCAGTGCAGCTATTGTGTCGGTAATGTCTTTTTTGCGGCGATACAGCCCGATAGATGTTACCTGGTCTCGTATCACGTCATACGTCAAGGAGATAATGTGCGCGTTGATCTCAGCGCGTGTTGGCGTGTAGTAGATGCGCCCGATATACCCCAGCTCGTACTGGTTGCCCTCCGTCAAGCCCGGCACGCTGTCCACCGACAGCTCATCAGGTATGTCCTGCCAGGGGTGCTCGTCCAGCCAGCGGTTTATAATATCTTGCACCGTGGTCTGGTCTAGCCACTGGTTCATCCCCTGGTATTCCTGGGCCAGATCGAGAGGCTTTACGACCTTGTAATTGGAATATTCGTTTGGGAGGTTTTGCAGCGGATAAATGTCGTGGTTATGGGTGATACACTGGCCGTCTGCCACGTAATAGGGATAGATGTGCGTATAAAACTCGGTTGCGTCCTCGGCTACACCGTATCCCGTCATCTCCCGCCCATACCGGATGCTAAAGCGCGGGGCCAGATTGGTGGCGTCATAGTGCCAGATAGCGACGCCGAAATCTCGATACTGCAAGCACCACTCGGTATCCTTCATCGCGTCCTGGATGGCTTGCTTTAGCGTCACCGGCTCCTCATAATCCGCAGCGTTAAGCGTCATATCGTCTGTATAGTTGAGCAGCTGATAGCCGCCCATTTGGGTGCTGTCCACCGTGTTGATGGCCGCTGTGATAGCCTCCAGCCAGGGGAAAAATCCCACAGCAGCATAGTTGCCAGTATTGTGTGCCGCAAACGGAGCCGCCACAATCCCGGCCGCATTATAGGACACATGGGCGGCGTGCACCGTCATGGCCCCGTAGATGTCGCTGGTGGTCTGGACGATACGGAAATACTGGGGATTTGTGTACATCCCGCCCGCCGGGCACCGTAGCCAGTTGTTGACCTTTAAGGCCTCGTGATTGACTCCCAGCGCCTTATACTCCATGTCCAGCTCGAAAAGACCGTCCACGTCTCTCTGTACTGTGCAAGAAATCACGTCCGGGAGGTTTCCCAGCGCTTCGCTGGTCACTGGTGCAGTGGATTTGGATAGATGTTCGCCAGACCAGGCGGAAATCATAATTCGCGCCATCTAGGCTTCACCCCCCACTGAGATGCACCGGAAATATTGATAGATACAGTGCTTTTTCCAGGTTTTAACACCGGGAAAATATCCAGCTGTGCGCCCGGATAAATCGGGCTGTCATCTGTATCCCCGTTGCGGAAAATTTGCTCCTCTGAGTCGATCAAAAAGGCGTATCCAGAGTGAGCCATGCCCACAAAGCTGCCGTTATAGCTGGTGCCGTCCTCGTACTCGATATTGATAATCCCCGTCCCGTTAAAGCTGCCGTAAAACACCACGATCTCCGGTAGCGCTTCAAAACTCGTGGGGTTGTACAGCTCAATAGAGGAGGAAGAAGATGCTGTTACTCTTTGGTCGCCGTTGCGGAGATACCTATAAGGGTCGCAAGTGAAGTTGATAGGTAGCCGGGCGAACCGCTTCCACCCAGTCTCAAAATCCACTCCGCCTTGATAGGAGGCCTTGCGGTAGTGGTCGAGATCGTAGTCATCCTCTAGCCGGTAAAATTTGGTCGGGTCTTTTTGCAGCCACCCCTTAATAGCCCCAGCGTTCAGCGGAAAATCGGACGGGTCACCAACTTTTAAAAAAGTGTTATACGACACCACCACCGGGGAGTACCCGTCCTGCATATAGTAAGGGAGAGTCCGCCCAGGTATCGAGTACTCTTCTAGAATCGGCTCCGGCCCATTTAGGATGGTTTTGTTCTCGATTTTCAGCCCCATCCGCAAGCTGGACACGCCGTCAAAATAGAAAGCGTTAAACACTGCCATAGGCTACCTCCTTCCGTTTGACCTCTCTCTGCATCTCCTGGGTGATTTCCCGGTAAATCTTTTTACCGTCTACCGCCTGAGTATGAATGGTAATAGCGCCTTCCTCTACGGTGATAGTCCGGCTGTTGTCGGTGCTTTGCTGGATAATCCTGTCTCTCACAGTCTCGCCAGTTGAGCGCCCCTGGTCGGCAGCGAAAGCGTTGAGCCGTTCCCCAGCCTCGTGCCACAGGTCAAGCGCCCTGGCCCGGTTATTTTCCAGCGGGATGATAGCCTCAGCGCCGTTTTCCGCCACGGTGGCAAGTTGCGGTGTCTCCACAATGCCTCCGGTCTCGTATCCTCTGATTGCTGCAATCCCGGCGGCTAATCCGGCAAAAGCTCCTTGCACAGTAACAGTTAGGGGATTATTCCACAGCCAATTTTGCGCGCTCCATCTAGCATTGGACACAGGAGTAACCATATCTGGTTGTGCCACTGAGGGAGCGCCCAAAATTGCGCCGGATGTTATCAAATCCGCAGCCGATACCCCCGCTTTTGCCATGTCCTCGGACGCACCCACAAATTCGGGAGTTTGGTCTTTCACCCCCTGGGCAGCCTTTGACACCACCCATTTGCCGTTCTCGTACACAACGCCATATTGGTCTGCTAAGCCTTGCGCCAGCTCCTCGTCCATGTTCTGCCCGTGGGCGTTGAGTTCGTCCGCTATCTGCTGGGCAGCTACAGCGCTGTCACTGGATAACTGCTCCCATACTCCGGTGTTAGCATCGTAGACGTACCCGCTATACATAGCGATGGCGCTTGCCAACTCCTGCGGGATGGTAGCGCCAAACATTTCACTATTCTGGAGGGCCTGTAAGGCTTCCGGGCTAGACGTGATAGCCGACGCCAACAAGGTCATCATGCCGCCCACGCCGTCCTGTCCCACCATAGCCTCCAACATAGCCACATTTGTCAAGCCCTCGGTGATGCTTTCGGGCACGGTTTCCCCGGCAGCGATACACTGGTCGCGGATGCCCTCCATCTGTTCCACAGAGGGCTGGATAGCTTCCAGGTATTGCTCTATCGCTTCTCTGGCCCCACCTGTGAGTTCTGGCACATTCTGCATAAATTGGCCGTATACTGCGCTAATATCCGTTGTGCCAGTCTCAAACGCATTCACTAGGGCATCCACAAACTCAGTGGTGAGCGGCTGCATTTCTGCTAGCGCCCCATTGATTTGTGTATCAAAATTTTGGGTAAGGGTGTCGAAGCCGAATTTCAATGGCACGTTGATGGTCTCGCCCATGTTCTCCTGAAGGCTTCGCTCGATCTGAGATTTGGAGTCCTCGTAAATCTGTTTCGCTGTCTGCTCAGACACTCCAGCATCCACCAGCATGTCGTATTCGATGACCGCCGCCTTGGTTGCCTCGATACGCATCTCTTCCCCGGCTTCGATTTCCTCTTGCAGCGCCTCTTGGGCAGCCTCATTGATTTTTTGGAAGCTCTCCTGGTCAATTCCGAGTCCAGATGTTTCCAGCTCGATTTCCAGATTGCCCATTCTGGCCCGGTACTCGTAGTTCTGGATTTCCTGGACGATGCCGTTCATCTGGTCAATAATTTTTTGAATATTCACCCTGTCACGTGACAAGGTATTGTTTTCAAAAGCGTCGTTGACCTTTTGCGCCAGATATTCTCCCAGGCGCTCCAGTTCTCCTTGCGCCTCCACCATGTAGGCGTTGGAAAAAGAGGACAGGTTACTACCTGCCTCTGAGTCTCCCAGGGCTAAATCTACCGCCAGGGAAATGCTGTATCCCTGCTGGGTGATATAGTCGCTTGCGCTCTGTGTGAAGCTCTCCACCTGGCTGATATAGGACTCTTTCTCGGAATCCGTCAACTCAAGCCCGATGCCGACTTTCCAGTTTAGCTTGTTCAGCTCCTCCAAAGAGGACTTCACTTCGCTCTCAAAGGCTTCCAGCTCATCCTTGGCGTCTATTGCGGCGTCCATCTTGATTGTCCAGTCGGTAGTAGTAAGCCGGTTGGCCACATCTTCGATTTCTTCCGCCGTGAGCTTGATGTCACCAAAGGCCTTATCGATTTCTGCCTGGATCGCATCCTGGTGGAGTTTCCACAGCGCAGTGCCCACAGCTGCCAGGCCCGCCACTACGCCGCCGATAATCATGCCCTTCGGCCCAAGGGTTCCCAGGACTTTCCCCAGTGCCCCCATAGAGTCGGTGGCTTTACCGCCAGACTGCACCAGTTTACCGATGTCACTCACGGCCCCACCGATGCCTTTAGTGAGTTTCCCAATCCCGGTGGTGGCAGTGCCCACAATCTTTAGAGCTGGGCCAGCCGCCGCCGCAATCCCGGCGATGCTGATAGCTGTCTGTTTAGTCTCATCGTCCAGGTCGCCAAAAGACTTTATCATCTTGGTGGCCCCCTGGATGACGGGGGTGACGGTGGGCAGCAGCTCCTGGCCAAAAGCTACGCCTAATTCCTTGGCGCTCTCCTGCATGGTGCGCAGGCTGTTGGCCGTGCCGTCCGCCGTTCTGGCGTAGTCGCCCTGGGCGTTCCTGGTGGCGTTGAGCACATACTGGTACCGCAGCTGTACTTTCTCAGCCTCGGTCATCTCGTCGGTGGTTTTTCCAAAGCCCTCCGCCAGAGCAAAGGCGTCCAGGTTGGCCTCGGTCATCACCACGCCCAGCTCTTTTAAGCTCTCGGTCTCGCCGGTGAAAATGCTTTTAAGGGCCGTGCCAACCTGGTCAAGGGAGATGTTCTTAAAAGACGCCAGGTCCCCAGCCAGGCCCACCAACACTTCAGACATATCGGCGGCTTCGTCTCTCGGTACAGACATAGACGTTGCCATGTCCCCAAAGAGCGCCGCCATGTCCAGCGCCGTGCCCTCTGCGATGCCGTAAGTGTCTACCGTGGTTTTGGCAAACTCCCGGATTCTCTCAGAGGATTCGCCAAATGCCACGTCCACCTTGTTCAGGGATTCCTCATAGTCCGACGCCATGCTGATGGCCGCTGCCCCAGCCGCCAGCAAGGGAGCGGTCACAGTCCCGGTTAAGACGTTGCCAGCAGAGGAGATTTTGCTGCCGATCCCGGCAATTTTGTCTCCGGCGTTTTGCAGCTTGTCCCCGGCGATAGTGGCGCGGTTCCCCAGATTCTCTAGCTGGTTCCCAAAATCTGCCAGCTGTCCCCGGGCGGTTTGCAGCTGGTTCTCCAGCCGGTTCACGGTGGTGGCCTGTTTTGCCAGCGCAGCCTCTGCTTTCAGGGCTTCGTCGGAACCCTCGCCATTTTCCCGCCTGGCCTTTTCCAGCGCGTCCTCCAGTTTCCGTAGCTCGGCGGACTGCTTCTCGTACTGGCTGGTTAATAACTTGATTTTGTTCTCGGTTGCGTCGATGGCGCTGTTCAGCGTTTTCTGCTTCTTCACCACGCCGTCGATTGACCGGTCGTTTTCATCGTACTCTTTGGAGAGGGTCTTCAACTCGCTACCCAAAGCCCGGATTTGGGAATCGATGGCTTTTAGGGAGTTTCGAAATTCTTTTTCACCCTCAATCCCAATCTTTGGGCCAATATCG
>SKEU01000271.1_pt1 | contig 41256 bp, 38 predicted proteins | sample 4819571 | NCBI WGS metagenome assembly SKEU01 (sample SAMN11008801, study PRJNA524170) | human gut metagenome | biome: Human fecal sample; material: Feces; isolation source: fecal sample from pouch patient p8, p16 | host: Homo sapiens | place: Israel: Tel-Aviv | collected 2015-06-23
CAAGAAAGTTGGCTGGATTATATAAGGACTATGACATGAGAAAGGGCATACCTTGAAAGAAAGATAGTTCACCTTAACACCCATTAACCAAATATCCTAACTTGATTCCTGGGTGCAAAGGTAAAAGCTAAAACACTGCGGTGGTTCGCCCAAGTGGCTGGAGGCGCAAAGCCTCCAAGGAACGTTGCTTTATGGCAGGTCTATGCCATTGCGTTTTCTGTAAAGATACAGACCAGTTTAGTGCGGCTTGTCTGCTTGCCAATGACGGACTGCATGATGAACTCCCGAAAGGCTCTGCTCTCAATGCTGTCAATACGGAAGGCTACTGCAATGACGAGTTCAAGGCTATACACATCATAGCTGATGCGGTCGTTCTTCCTGACATGACGGCGTACACCCTGCTCTTTCAGAATGCCGTCCTTGAATACAGCCTTGATAGCCTTGCGCACATAGCAGCCGAACACATTGTACATGTCGGCAATCTCCTGCATGGTCATCCATACAGTATAGGTCGGCATGGATACCGTTCCGCTCTCGCTGATTGTTATAACTCCTCTGTTCATTTTCCAATAGTTTTTTCGTTCGACAATCTGTTTCTTTCTCGCTTGGCAATAAGCTTATCCATGTCATTTGAAATCTTCTGCTCCGTCACCTGCGCATAGACCTGTGTGCTTGTGATGTCTGCGTGTCCCATCATCTTGGCTATGCTGCCGATGGGAATGTCCTCGTTGAGCATCAAGACTCCGAATGTATGGCGGCTGGCGTGGAATCCCAACTTATTACTTATGCCAAGCACCATTCCAAGGGTATGCACATCAAGATAGATGTCTTTCTTTTCACTCAGTGGAAAAACAGGCTTGCTGTCGTCCGTGGTATTGTAGAGCGAAAGAATCTTCTCGGCTATCGGATGGAGTGGCACGAAGAACTCCACGCCTGTCTTCTCTCTTTCCTTGCGGATGAACTTCCTACCCTCGGAGTTCTCACTGATATGGTGAGGGTACAGTTTCTTTACATCTATATAGGATAAGGAGGTGAGCGAGGCAAAAATGAAACATCTGCGTGCAAGCTCCGTTCGCTCGTCAGCCATCGGGGTAGAGAGCATCTTGATGAAGTCTGCCTTGCTGATATGGGTCATCTTCGGGGCTGCCTTCTTCTCATACCCTATCCTGGCTATGGGATTGAAGCGGATAATGCTCCTGTCCACTGCCTTGTACATCAACATGTTCAGCCAGAGAAGGCAATGGTTCACGTAGCTGTCGATACGTCCCTGGTCTCGTTTCAGAAATAGCTTGTATTCCTCCCCGAAATTCTCGTCTATGTCCTCAAAGGCGATGTCGTCCTTATCCAACGAATGGACAAAGGCTCTCAGGTTCTTCTGCCATGTTCGCTTGTGCAGAAAGGTTTGTCTGGCTTTTGAGGTTCGATACCATTCCACGATGGTATCACCAAAGTTCAGCAAGAACCTTCCTGTCGTGTCCTTGTCCTTCAACACAGCCTTCAGCATTTCCACGGTAATGATGCCATTGGTGGTAAGAAGTGAGTTGTATTTATCCTTGACCTCAGCAAGGAAACCTGCCAATCGTCCGTTGTCCCTTGCGTTCCGTACCTCTCCCTTCTTGGCGTTCCACTCCTGTGGGGTACAGGATATGCCTGTGGAAATGGCTGCACTTTTGCCGTCAACGGTGATGCGGCAAAGTATGTTGGCTGTTCCGTCTGCCTTCACCTTCTGTCTGTTGATGTAAGGCAAAATTGAAAATGTACTTCTGCTCATAGTTGTTGTCCTTATAATATAATAATGTAGTTGAAACTGTAAAAAGAAAAGTTGAAAGCCTTGTTCATAATGCGAGAATAAAGTCCTTCTCGGTTGCAGCGATGAACTTGTCCATGTCCTCAAACAGCTTCTTTTGGGTTACTCTCGCATACCGCTGCGTCATCTTCACATCCTTGTGACCGAGCATCTTGCAGATGGTCTCCATCGGCACACCTGCCTCCAGCGTAATGAGGCTGGCGAACGAGTGTCGTCCCGAATGGTAGGAATAGGTCTTGCTCGTTTCCGCCAACTTGCAGATGGTGATGAGATCGATACGAACACGATTCGTGCTCAGCAATGGGAAAAGGGTATCTCTTGCCCCGTCCTCGTATCTCGCCACCAGCTCCAACGCTTCGGGCAGGAGTTTCACCCTGGCAAGTGTTCCGGTCTTCTTGCGGTTATAGATGAGCCATTTGTCGCCATCCTCCAACACCTTGACATTGGCTTTCGTGATGGAAACGGTGTCTATGAAGGCTGTTCCTGCATAGCAGGCGAAAAGAAACAGGTCACGGCTAACGGATAGTCTCGGCTTGTCTTCGGGCAGTTCCACATCACGGATTTTTATGAAATCAGACATGTTGAGAGCCTTGGGTGTCGTAACCCTTGGAGTGCCAACCCGATAATGGGCGAACAGCAGGTTCTTGCACAAGCCTCGCTCAAAGGCAATGCGGCACATCTTCTTGAAGAGCGACACATAGATGGTGATGGTTCCTGATGAAAAGCCTTTCTCGTCAAGCAGGTAATGGTGAAAGTCACTGATGAAAGGCTCGGTCAGCTGTCCGAAAGCCAAATCAGTCAACCTATACTTCTCCCCGATGAACTCAGCGAGATTCTTGCGAATCTTTCTGTAAGTCCAGACACTGCTCTTCGACATATCGATGCCCTCATGGGTGCTGAGTTCACTGATATGCTCGTTCACGAAGGAGAGAAGGGTGGTCTGTGTCTTGACGCTGCCCTGCAAAGCCTCCTTGACATCCTTAGCCTCGAAGTCCGTTCTCTTTTCCACAAGCACATCGAAAGCCTTTTGGATGGAAAGCAACAACTGCTCGATGTCCTTGTTGGTCTCCACGGCTTCCTTGCTCTTGCCCTCCAATCGGCTGGCACGGGGATTCCAAAGCGATGGAGTGCAAGACAACTTGCAGGAGAACTGCGCCATAGTCCTGTTCACCGTGATGCGTCCCATGATGGGAGCTTTTCCATTCTTGTCCATTCCGCTCTTTTTTAGGTAGAGCAACACCTTGATTTTTTCGATTTTCATAACGCTTACATTTTGAGTGTGCAAATATAATCATTTTGTAAGCGTTCCTTGATACGCAAAACATTGAGAATCAGCGCAATAAAATCCGTTGATGCACAAAGTTGCCTTTCCGCATTGTTACCTGCTTTGCATAGGTAACTGTGGCTCACGATTTAGTAACTGAACCACTTCAATATTCCTCACTCGCTTGCTTTATGCCGATTTGGCAACTTTGTGCAAATCTACTCATTCCCAACTGTTTACGTTCCAACCTCTCTTATTCTCCTTTGGCTGCTTTAGAGTTTTATGTTAACAAAACTAACTCATAGCTTTTTCCTTAGAAACTCATAGTTTTCTGCAGGCTTAAACTATATTTCTGGTCTTCTATGAAGCCTCTTTCTGGTCTTCTATGATGCCTCTCCTTGGTCTTCAATGATGACCAGGGGGAGGCATCTTTTATTAGACAGCTGAAGTTTCGCAAGTAGCATTCTACCGTCCCCGAAGGGGGCGAATGTGAATAACCGCGGGTGGAATGACCGAAGGGAATGGAACCTGCGGATAGTCACAGATACTCTCTTATCGTCCCCGAAGGGGGCGAACAGGAGCAAGACTGGATGTGGTTCGCCCCCTTTGGGGACGCTTTCTCCCTACTATTAGTTTGTCCGCAGGTTCCATGACCTTCGGTCATTCCACCAGCGGTTATTGAAAGTTGGCCCCCTTCGGGGACCGGAGGTTACTTGCGAAACTTGAATTAGACAGAATTGACAGTTGATAGTTGACAGGGTTAACAGGGTTAACAGTTAACAGTTAACAGCCCAAAAATGCATGGTTATCCCTCCCCTTACTATAAAAGAAGTATATATATATTATAATATAATAATGTACGCGAGGGGGCCCCTTGAAAAATCAGCTGTTAACTGTTAACCCTGTTAACCCTAATGCTGGATAAGAGAAGAGAGAAAGAGGATGAGAGAAGAGAGAAGCAAAGAAAGAGGATAAAAGAAGAGAGAATTGAAAATAAAAAAAAGCACTCCAAGAAGCGGAAACTCCTCAAAGTGCTCTGATCTAAAAATTATCTCTTATTGGTTTTTTACGCAATAAAATAATCTCGGATTATCCGAAAAAAACTTCGGATTACTCGATAACTACGGTTGTCCAACCGTGCTTGTCCTCGATGGTACCATACTGGATTCCACGGAGGGTATCATACAGGTGCTTAGAGATAGGACCTGGCTTCTCACCGAAGTTGTAGCGCTTGCCTGTATCCAAATCGTCGATGTAGCTGATAGGACTGATTACGGCAGCCGTACCGCATGCACCAGCCTCCTCGAAGGTATCCAGCTCATCCTCAGGAATCTGACGGCGCTCTACCTTCATGCCCAAATCCTCAGCCAACTGCATCAAGCTCTTGTTGGTGATAGATGGGAGGATAGATGTACTCTTAGGAGTAACGTATGTATTGTTCTTGATACCGAAGAAGTTGGCAGCACCACACTCATCCATGTATTTCTTCTCCTTGGCGTCGAGATAGAACTCGCAGGCATAACCCTTTTCGTGAGCGATAGAGTTGGCTCTGAGGGAAGCTGCGTAGTTGCCACCCACCTTATAGATACCTGTTCCGAGAGGAGCAGAGCGGTCGAAATCACGAATGATGACGTATGGGTTGGTAGAGAATCCACCCTTGAAGTATGGACCCACTGGGGTTACGAAGATGAGGAAGCAGTACTCCTTAGAAGGGTGTACACCCACCTGAGGACTTGTACCGATGAGCAAAGGACGGATATAGAGTGTAGCACCGCTCTCGTAGGTAGGAATCCACTCCTGGTTCAGGCGGACCACCTTCTTGACCATCTCCTCGAAGAGTTCTGTTGGCACCTCTGGCATCAGGATACCACGGCATGTGCTCTGCAAGCGGGCAGCGTTCTCGTCCATACGGAACACGCGCACCTTACCGTCTGGACAACGGTAAGCCTTCAAGCCTTCGAAAGCCTCCTGACCATAGTGCAGGCAGGTGGCAGCCATGTGCAATTTCAAATACTCATCAGAGCAAACTTCTATTTCGCCCCATTTGCCGTCGCGATAGTAACAACGAACATTGTAGTCAGTCTGGCGATAGCCAAATGACAAATTAGACCAATCTAAGTCTTTCATAACATCCTATTTTTAAAATGTTCTACTAATATTTATCTGCAAAAGTACAAAATATTCTACTAATCTGCAACTATTTTGCAATAAATTTAATAAAAACGTTATCATTTTATAGGTTTACACCATTTTCGGGCATGATTTTGCCATTTTTATGCCTGAATATAGCATTTTGTAGAATCAATCTTCGCTGAGCAGCTTCTTGATTTCCTCATCAGTCTTGGTGAGTTTATCCTTGCAGAGTTTCACCAGGACCTTAGCACGTTTCAACTGTTCGGAGAGCTGGTCGATGTCGAGTTCGTCGTTCTCCATTCTTTCTACGATTTGTTCAAGCTCTTTTACGGCTTGCTCGTATTTCATTTCTTCTTTTGCCATAGTTTCATTTTGTTTTGGAGTTAACAGTTAACAGTTAACAGTGGATATTTTAAAGCTTTTGCCCTTACAGGGCGACAGGATTGCGGCCTTTATTACCCAGGGCGCTGCCCTGGGCTAGGAGCTTCTGCCCTTTCAGGGCGTGTGGGTGAGATACTTGCGAAAGTTCAGTTAACTATAAATTATTCATTACTTCTGCCTTCACGCTGCCTTCGGCGAATTTCGTTTCGATAATATCCCCGGATTTCAGCTGCGAGGCGGAGCGGACGCTCTTGCCATCTTTCAGCGTGATGCTGTAGCCACGTTTCAGCAGCAGGGTGGGGTCTTGCGACTGGATGCGCTGCTGGAGGAGCTGGAGGCGATGGCTTTCGTTGAGCATCTTTCTTTCCAATACCGGCTGGATGTTCTGGGAGATGATTTCGAACTTGCGCTGGGCATTTGCAACCTTGGATTGCAGATTCGTGGTGAGACGATTCATCAGACGGTCGAGATAGGCTCCCTGACGAGTCTTTACCAGCGAGAACTGAACGGGGATAGTGGTGCTCACTCTCTCCAGCCTCATCTTCTCTACCTGCAGGCGGTGCTTCACGTTCTGTACGATGGCTTCCTGCGCATTCATCACACGGGCATAGACCTCAGTGAGATGGTTGATGAGGAAGGCGGCTGCGGCAGTCGGCGTCTTGACACGCTGGTAGGAAATCATATCGAGCACGCTTTCGTCTCTTTCGTGACCTATTCCCGTGATGATAGGCAGCGGGAAGTTGGCCACATTCTCGGCCAGTGCCAGGGTGTCGAAGCCCGAAAGGTCGCTGGTGGCTCCTCCTCCTCGGATGATGACCACGCAATCGTATTCCTCCCATTCGGCATTGATGCTGTCCAGGGCGGCGATGACGCTCTGCTCCACTCCCTCGCCCTGCATCGTGGCAGGAAAGAGACGGGTGGTGAACTGCAAACCGTAGTCGTTATCGGCAAGCTGATTGCAGAAATCGCCATATCCGGCGGCGGTGGCACTCGAAATCACGGCGATGCGCTGGCAGAACATCGGGAGCACCAGTTCCTTCTGCAGATCGAAGACGCCTTCAGCCTTCAGCGTATTGATGATTTCCTGTCGCTTGCGTGCCATATCGCCCATCGTATAGTTAGGGTCGATATCGTCCACTATCCAGGAGAAGCCGTAGTTCTCGTGAAACTGTGCGTGCACCTTGAGCAGCACCTTCATGCCGGCATGAATGCGCTGACCGGTGATGCGCTCGAAATTCGGCTTGATGAGCATCCAGCGGTTTCGCCAGCAGTTGGCATGAGCCTTGGCTACCGGCGTATTGGAACGCTCATCTTTCTGGATGAGTTCCAGATAGCAGTGCCCGCCGTAACCCTCGCGAGCCTCGGAGAGTTCCGCTTCCACCCAATAACTGTCGGGCAAGGACATCGAAATGATTTCGCTGACTATCGAGTTTAATTCATAGAGAGATAATCTTTGCTTCATACTCTTTTATTTTTGGCACTGAATTATTTTTTGTTGGCACGGGATTTTGTTGGCACGGGATTTTTTTAGGCACGGATTACACGGATTACACGGATTTTTTATCAGAGAACAAGGGCGCGACCCTCCGTGTAATCCGTGTAATCCGTGCCTAATTCTTTTTTCTCCGTGCCTATTTTATCGCTTTCCCCGTCTGATAAGCTTTCCAAAAATCAGGCACACCATATCCGAAGACATTATCGGGATGCTGCTGGTTATCGCCTGCCAATCTTACGAGTTTGATAATCTGCTTGGCTGTCTTGTGGGGAAGCGCCTGCCAGAGACAGGCTACCATGCCGGCTATCAGCGGCGATGAGAACGAGGTTCCGTTATCGTTGATGATGCTGCCCCTGCCCGTTATCACGCAGGTAGGACTGCCATACGCCATCACATCCGGTTTGATTCTGCCATCCGCCGTAGGTCCCACGGCACTGAAGGCGGCGTTCGTGCCCTGCTCGTTGATGCTGCCCACCGTCAGGATATCCTTGGCATCGGCAGGGAAGTTGATTTTCTTCCAGGCACCCATGCCGTCATTTCCTGCAGAGTTCACGCAGATGATGCCCTTATCGGCACACATCGACGCAGTTTGGGAAATCAGGGCGGTTTTTCCATCCTGCTCATAATAATGATGATTCATTGCAGCATCATCAAAGCCATGATAGCCGAGCGAAGAGTTGATGATATCCACGCCGCAACTGTCGGCATATTCTGCCGCACTCGCCCAGTAATCCTCCTCGGCAAGGCTCTCGGTGCGCTCATCCTCGCATCTTACCAGCAGGTATTCAGCTTCCGGCGCCACACCTACATAGTAGTTGGGCGCATTAGCAGCCATGGTAGAAAGCACCATCGTGCCATGTTCCATCTCAGAAAAGATATTCTTGGACTGCGGCACCACGAAGTCCTTGATGCCCGCCAACTTGATATCGTGCAGTGCAGGAATCTTATCCGCATTCATGAATCCGCCATCGAACACGGCAATCATCATACCCCTGCCCAGATGGTTACTCTCGTGGAGCCGCTTGCCGTTCATCGCCTTCAGCTGGGCATCGGCAGCGCCATAGAATCCGGCACCGTTGCCCCATTCGTTCAACCCCTTTCTCACCCCCGACCGTATTCTCTGGCTCACGGAATCGGGAGCGACGAATACCTTCATCATCTTGCGGATGAAATCGAAGCCGTCAAGCTTGCGGAGTTCCTTCTCCTTGTGGATGCGGATGAGCAGGGTGTTGTTCCACTTGCTCTTGCCCACTATCTCGATGTCGGCATCAGCCACCGCCTTTTCGTAGGCAGGAGCCAGGGGCAGGTCGGTGAGGTCGACAGGGAGTCCCTGTCGCTTGCGCCTTTCGATGGATCGTGCCGAGAGGAACTCCTCCGGGCGGTTCACCGAATAGGGATTATGGTCGAGGTCTTTATCCTTGAGGTAAAGACGATACAACATACATTTGCCACCTGGGTAGGACACCATGTCGATGCCAGCCACCCTATTATTGTGGGCCAACAATGTAAATGCAGTTAGTAAGAATGCATAAAGCATCAAAAATCTTTTCATCATTATATCGGTCTTTCGATTGTAAATGTTGTCTGTTCTAAAATGCAAAATTACTGATTTTGCATGAGAATGCCAAAAGAAAAGGGAAGTTTTTATCAGGAAATGCAAGTTTTTCCTATATATATAATAAGGTATCAGATATTTTTTGTAATTTTGCAGACAAGTAGTCGACGCTGCTGCTTTCTGAAAGGAGCAGGGCGATGAGCTATGAGGAAAAAACAGATATAAATGGAAAATAAACAAGCGACATTAGAATTAGGTACGAAGCCGGTGGGCAAACTGCTCGTTCAGTACGCCCTGCCAGCGATGATTGCGATGACCGCCGCCTCGCTCTACAACATTGTTGACCGCGTATTCATCGGTCAGGGTGTGGGAGCCATGGCCATCTCGGGTCTCGCCATCACCTTCCCCTTCATGAACCTCACCGCCGCCTTCGGAGCCGGCGTTGGCGTGGGAGCGTCCACAGCCATCAGCGTGAAGTTGGGACAAAAGGATTATGCCACAGCGCAGAACATTCTGGGTAACACGATTTCACTGAATCTCATCATCGGTATCGGACTGAGCATCATCTGTCTGCTCTTCCTCGACCCTATCCTGAGATTCTTCGGAGCCAGCGACCAGACGCTCATCTATGCTCATGAGTACATGGTCATCATCCTGCTGGGCAATGTGGTGAGCCACATGTATTTCGGCATGAACGCCCTGCTCAGGGCGGCGAGCAAGCCCAAGCAGGCAATGTACGCCACCATCTTCACGGTGGTGATGAACGTGATATTGGACGCCCTCTTCATCCTCGTGTTCAAATGGGGAATACAGGGTGCCGCCATCGCCACCATCCTATCGCAGCTGATGGCGCTGATGTGGCAGTTCAAGCTCTTCAGCAACAAGAACGAGCTGCTCCACTTCAAGAAAGGCATCTACAAACTGAAGAGGAAACTCGTAAATAACATCCTCGCCATCGGCATTTCGCCATTCCTGATGAACGTGTGCGCCTGCATCATCGTCATCTTCATCAACAACCAGCTGGTGCGTTTTGGAGGCGACCTCTCGGTGGGTGCCTACGGAATAGCCAACGGTATTGCGATGGTGTTCATCATGTTCGTGTTCGGCGTAAACCAGGGAATGCAGCCTATTGCCGGATACAACTATGGTGCCCAGAAACTGGATAGACTGATGCGCGTGCTGAACCTGAGCATCATCGCCGCCACCGCCATCATGGTGACGGGCTGGCTGATAGCGATGTTCCTGCCTTACTATTGTGCGAGAATGTTTACTACCGATAAGCAGCTGATAGACTTGGGCATCAAGGCTATCAGAGTGGTGATGTTCTGCTTCCCGATCATCGGTTTCCAGATGGTCATCACGAACTTCTTCCAGTGTATCGGAAAGGTGAAGATCAGCATCTTCCTCTCCTTGTCGAGACAGTTGCTCATCCTCCTGCCGCTCCTGGCTTTCCTGCCGATGATATGGGATATTGACGGCGTATGGTACAGTATGCCTATCTCCGATTTCTCAGCTGCAGTCATCGCTGCCATCGTAATGTCATGGTACATGAACAAGTTGAAAAGACAACATAAAGAAAACATGAAAGTTAACGGTTAACAGTTAACAGTTAACAGCTAAAATTTTAAGCTTATGACCAAGATTATCATAAACGTGGGTCGCCAGATAGGAAGCGGCGGCCATATCATCGCCGAGAAGCTGGCTGAGGATTTCGGTTGCAAGTGCTACGACCGGGAACTGCTTAACCTTGCTGCCAAGGAGAGCGGTTTTTCGGAGAAATTCTTCGAGCAGAACGATGAGCAGAAGGGATTCTTCAAGTCTCTCTTCCACACACATCTGCCCTTCCTGAGCGACAACACCTTCTATCACAACGACTTCTCGCAGGAAGGCCTGTACAAATTCCAGAGCGACGCCATCAGAAAGGCTGCCGATGAGGGCAACTGCGTGTTTGTGGGCAGAACCGCCGACTATGTGCTGCGTGATTACAAGAACGTGATCAACATCTTCATCACCGCCAACATCGACGACCGCATCAAGGCAGTGTGCAAGCGAAAGAACATCGACAGAGCCACCGCCCGCAAGTTCATCGAAAGCCACGAGGAGCAGCGCGCCTCTTACTACGATTACTATACAGGCAAGAAGTGGGGACACAGCGAGAGCTACGACCTCTGCATAAACAGCAGCCATCTGGGAATCGAAGAGACAGAGAAGTTTATCGCAGAATTTATCAGAAAGAAATTCGGACTTAGTGATTAATGATTAGTGATTAATTATTAGTGATTAATTATTAGTGATTAGTGATTAATTTTAGGGACATAAAATATTAAACATCATATAAATGAAGAAGATTATGCTTTTGGGCTCAGGCGAACTGGGCAAGGAATTCACCATCGCCGCAAAGCGAGCAGGACAGTATGTCATCGCTTGCGACAAGTATGACAATGCACCAGCCATGCAGGTAGCCGACGAGCGAGAAGTGTTCTCGATGCTCGATGGCGACGCATTGACCGCAGTGGTTGAGAAACATCACCCAGACATCATCGTGCCTGAGATTGAAGCTATCCGCACCGAGCGACTCTTCGACTTCGAGAAGGAGGGCATCCAGGTTGTGCCTTCGGCACGTGCCGTGAACTACACCATGAACCGCCGTGCCATCCGCGACCTGGCTGCCAAGGAACTGGGTCTGCGCACAGCCAAGTATTTCTATGCAAAGACTTTCGAGGAGTTCAAGAACGCAGCCGACGAAATCGGTTTCCCATGCGTAGTGAAGCCACTGATGAGCTCCAGCGGCCATGGTCAGAGCTATGTTCACAACGACGATGAGCTGATGGAGGCTTACAAGGAGGCGATGGAAGAAGGCCGTGGCGACGTGAAGGAAGTGATCATCGAGGAATTCATCGACTTCGATTCAGAGTTCACCCTCCTCACCGTAACCCAGAAGGATGGTCCTACCCTCTTCTGTCCACCTATCGGCCACGTACAGAAGGGCGGCGACTACCGTGAGAGCTGGCAGCCATTCCACCTCCCAGAGGAGGCTCTGAAGAAGGCTGAGCACATTGCCGGCGAAGTGACCAAGGCATTGACAGGTGCAGGTCTCTGGGGTGTAGAGTTCTTCCTGAGCAAGCAGGGCGAAGTAATTTTCTCAGAGCTGAGTCCTCGTCCACACGATACGGGTATGGTTACCCTCGGTCACACCACCAACCTGAGCGAGTTTGAGCTCCACTTCCGTGCCGTGATGGGCTTGCCTATCGCCGGAATCCACCTGGAGCACATCGGCTGTTCTGCCGTGATCCTCTCGCCAGAGGAAAGCACCGAGCCATTGAACTACAATATGCTTGATGCACTGAAGGAAGACCACACCCGCATCCGCATCTTCGGCAAGCCAGAGGCTCACGTGGGCAGAAGAATGGGTGTAGTGCTCTGCTACGGCGAAAAGGGCGACGACCTCAATCAGCTTCGCGACAAGGCAAAGCGCCTGGCCAAGACCGTTTTGGGCACCGACCCTTATATGAAGAAATAAACAATACATATTAATATAATAGGTACAGAAAGGGGGAGAGAATCTCTGCTTTCTGTACCTATGATTCCTTAGAGAAATGAAAGAAATCGGAAAAATCATCAATCTACCCCAAGGAACTACTTCTATCGGTAATTTCGTATCCATTGACGAAAAGAAGCAATACATCCCCTTCAGGGTGAAGCGAGCCTACTGGATATATGGAGTTCCACAGGGAGAAAGCCGAGGCGGACATGCTCATAAACAACTCCGACAGGTAATCATTGCTGCTAAAGGCTCCTTTACGGTCAATCTGGATGATGGACACGAGAAGAAGCACTACCATCTCACTCGTCCCGACCAAGGCTTGTTTCTTGATACGGAAATCTGGCGCACCCTCGACAACTTCTCGCCAGGGGCAGTCTGCCTTGTACTCGCATCAGAGCCTTACGATGCAGATGATTATCTATATGAATACGAAGAGTTCCTGGATTACATCTCGGTTAAAAGATGATAATCCAAGGAGATCATAAATCTGCTACGAGAATGATAACTGTTACAAGATACACCCCCCAAAACCATCAGACTTGGAATGAATTCGTCAAGCAATCCCGGCAGGGAACCTTCCAGTTTGATAGAAACTATATGGATTATCATCAGGATCGATTTCACGACCATTCCCTGATGATATATTATAAGGATAAACTCTATGCTCTGCTGCCAGCCAACGAGGTAGTTTCCGCTTCAAACAACGAGATTCCTCAAAAAGAACTGGTTTCTCATCAGGGACTCACGTATGGCGGATTGCTCACCTGCAACAAGATGACCGCCGAGCTTACCTGCGAGACCTTCGAAGCCATCGGAAATTACCTAAAGCAGGAAGGTTTTTCAAAACTCACCTATAAGGCAATACCTTGGATTTATCACAAGATTCCGTCCGAGGAAGACCTCTATGCACTTATCCACGTAGGCAAGGCTAGCCTCAGCGCCAGAGAAATCTCCACCACCATCCTGCTACAGAACAAACTCAGATTCTCGGAACAGAGAAGAAGAGGTGTGAACAAGGCTAAGAAAAACAGCCTCATCATCAGGCAAAGCAGTCAAGAAGATGTGTTTGCTTTCTGGAACATCCTCAACAATAATCTGCAGCAGAAATATCATACCCGTCCCGTACACAGCAACGAGGAACTGCAGCTTCTGATGAGCCGTTTTCCCGAAAACATCATCGGCTATTCGGTTCTCAAAGACGAGGAAGTCATCGCCGGAACCATCATCTTCATCACCCCTCAAGTAATACACACCCAATACATCGGTGCCTCAGAAAAGGGAAAGGAAGAAGGGGCGCTGGATCTGCTCTTCGACTATCTCATCAACCAGAAGAAATGGAACGCCCCATACTTCGATTTCGGCAAATCAACTGAAGATAGAGGCAACTATCTCAATACCAATCTCATCCACCAGAAAGAAGGTTTTGGAGGAAGAGGAGTGGCTTATGATACCTATGAATGGAGCCTTTTATAGTTTATAGTTAAAAGTTAATAGTTTATAGCACTCTTGCGAACGGCTAAGCCCTATAAACTATTAACTTTTAACTATTAACTAAATCAAAACAACGGTTACGCCTCTGGCTGCCTGCGCACCCATCACCAATGCCTGCTCAATATCGGCAGTCTTGGAAGGACCGGAGATGAAGATACCGAAATTGTACTTCGGATCCATCTCAATGCGGGCATAAGCCTCGTGCATATTGTTCACCACCTTATCTTTCTCCAGGACGATGACGAGATACTCGGAGATGAAAAGCACAGCTTTCTCCTTCATGGTCTGAGGAATCCAGATGCAGCCATTCTCGGCTACACCCACTTCTCCACGGACAATACCCACATCGGTACCATTCAGATCATTGGCCTCAGCCACGGTATCAGGATTCTTCTGTGCGATGGTGATTTCAGGCAGATGAGAGGCAAAGACCTTGGCTTCAGGATAAGCCTTCTTCACCAGTTCGTCCAGGCTCTCGCCCTCCTTCGCCTCAATCACATGACCTCCCACAGACTCAGTCATCTCAACAAACTGCTTCAAGGTATCCTCATACTGGATTCCCTTGACATCTACGGCAGGCATATCGAATTGAACGTGCGTATTCTTACGCAACTTGTTCAGGAAATCTTCTTTTTTCATTTTACTTTCCCCTCCTTCCACAATTGATGAAAACTCTTCTTCGCAAACTCAGGCATGGCGTGACCGATACCCCACGCATTCCAATTGCTGAAGTGCGTGCAGCATTCAGGAACCAGGTTGACAAGCGGAGCAAACTTCAGGGCGGTGGTGTAGAGCGCAGGACGATCGAAGAGATACTTCATACCATTCGACATCGCTCTCTTCACAGGATTAGCCTTGCCCAATCTCTCCAGACTCTGGCGCCAAGCGTAAATCTGAGAACCAGGACCCACCTTGGAAGGGCAGACATTGTCGCAAGACAAGCACAAGGTGCAGGCTGAAACATTGTCGCTGTACTTCTGAGGATTCTTCAGCATTCCCAGGTTCACACCGATAGGACCCGGAATGAAATAGGTGTAGCTGTATCCGCCTGAACGGCGATAAACCGGACAGGTATTCATGCAGGCTCCGCAGCGCATACACTTCAAAGTCTGCCAGTGATTCTTGTCGGCAAGAATATCGCTTCTGCCATTATCCACCAGAACCACATGCATCTCGGCACCCGGACGAGCCTGACGGAAATGAGAGGTAAAGGCGGTGGTAGGCTGACCGGTTCCGCAGCGGCAGAGCAGACGCTGGAATACAGCCAGTGACTTATAGTCAGGAACCAGCTTCTCGATACCCATCGCCACGATGTGGAGCTTAGGCATGGAAGTGGTCATATCGGCATTTCCCTCGTTGGTGCAGACCACGCAATCGCCGGTGGCAGCCACGCCGAAGTTGCAGCCGGTCATACCTGCTCCAGCTTCCATAAACTGGTCGCGCAGATGATGGCGGGCGCAGCGGGTCAGATAAGTAGGATCGTAGTTTCCGATTTCCTTGGAGATTCCCTTCTCCTCGAACATCTTTCCCACTTCCTCACGTTTCAGGTGGATGGCAGGCATCACGATGTGGCTTGGCTTCTGGTGCAGGAGCTGGATGATGCGCTCACCCAGGTCGGTCTCCACCACGTCAATGCCGTGCTGCTCCAGGTAAGGATTCATCTCGCACTCCTCGGTGAGCATCGACTTCGACTTCACCATCTTCTTCACGTTATGATCTTTCAGAATGCCGAGCACAATCTCGTTAAACTCCTGCGCATCCTTTGCCCAGTGCACCTTTACCCCACGGCTCTCCAGATTCTTGGAAAACATATCGAGGTAATCGGCAAGATGGGTGATGGTGTGCATCTTGATTTCAGACGCATGCTCGCGTAGGTCTTCCCACTCAGGAAGTTCCTGCGCCATCTTATCTCTCTTCTGACGAACAGACCAGAAGGTAGCGTCGTGCCAGGTGGTCTTCTCTACATTCTGCGTAAACTTCGCAGCTCTCTTGGAATGTTCTGTACTCATAATCCTGCAGCTAAAATTTGAACAACATGGATAAACTTAATCGGCATCTTCTCCTTCTTGGCAATACCCGCCATGTGCATCAGACAGGAAGAATCCGGTCCGGTGACATATTCGGCACCCGTAGCCATGTGGCGCTTGATCTTATCCTCTCCCATTCGGATAGAAACGGCAGGCTCCTCGATAGAGAACATACCGCCGAATCCGCAGCACTCATCCTTGCGCTCCGGTTCGTGGATGGTAATGCCTTCCACCATATTCAACAGGTCGATAATCTTGTTGAACGGTTTGATGTGTCGCTCAGATGGCGACGACAAGCCCAGTTCCCGCACACCATGGCAACTGTTGTGCACACTCACCACGTGCGGGAATTTGCCCGGCACATGATCCACCTTCAGCACATCGTGAAGGAACTCCACAACATCCATAATCTTCTTTGATGAAATACACTCGTGCTTACCCTCCAGAATCTTAGGGTAATACACCTTTACGTAAGCGGCACATGAAGCTGAAGGAGCTACGATGTAATCGTAATCCTTGAAAAGCTCATCAAATGTCTCTATGACCTTCTCCGACTTGTCCTGAAAACCCGCGTTAGCCATCGGCTGACCGCAGCAAGTCTGCTTTTCGGGATAGCCGACATCCAGTCCGTAGTGCTTTAATAACTTGTATGTAGCCACACCCGCTTCAGGGTATAAAGCATCCACATAACAAGGGACGAATAATCCGACTTTCATTGTTGTTATCACTTTATCTTGTAAGCTATTGTTTAATCTAATTCTACATTGACTATAAGCCGCTGCAAAAGTAATAAAAAAAACGGAAAAGACGAATCTTTTATCTCAGAAATAAGAATAATTCATGTTATTTAACTGTAAAGATTTGCAGAAAATTTGGAGAAACGAAATAAATAGCGTATCTTTGCATACCGAAATAGAAAATAAACTTATAGTTAAATAACATGATGAAGAAACAGCTTAAGAAAGTCCTAGTCCTGGGTTCCGGTGCTTTGAAGATCGGCCAGGCAGGTGAGTTTGACTATTCCGGTTCGCAGGCTCTCAAGGCGCTGCGCGAGGAGGGTATCAGTTCCGTCCTTATCAATCCTAATGTTGCTACAATTCAGACGAGTGAAGGTATTGCTGACAAGGTTTACTTCTTGCCGGTGACACCTTTTTTTGTAACTGAAATTATCAAGAAGGAGCGCCCAGACGGCATTATGCTGGCTTGGGGTGGACAGACGGGTTTGAACGTGGGTACAGAACTTTACCTCAGCGGCGTACTCAAGGAGTATGGTGTAGACGTATTGGGTACCTCTGTAGAGGCTATCATGAACACAGAAGACCGCGACCTCTTCGTTAAGGAGCTCAACAAGGTTGACCTCAAGGTTCCAGTAAGCCACGCTTGCGAGAACATGGAGGAGGCTGTGGCTGCGGCACGCAACATCGGCTACCCTATCATGATCCGTTCTGCCTATGCGCTGGGAGGTCTCGGTTCCGGTGTCTGCAAGACTGAAGAGGAGTTCAAGGAGATTGCTGAATCGGCATTCACTTTCGCACCTCAGGTACTCGTTGAGGAGAGCCTGAAGGGATGGAAGGAGATTGAGTTCGAGTGCATCCGTGATGCGAACGACCGCTGCTTCACCGTTGCCTCTATGGAAAACTTCGACCCACTGGGTATTCACACTGGTGAATCTATCGTTGTGGCTCCTACCTGTTCTCTCACCGACGAGCAGGTGAAGATGTTGCAGGACATCGCCGTGAAGTGTGTCCGTCACCTCAACATCGTGGGTGAGTGCAACATCCAGTATGCTTTCAATGCTGAGACCAACGACTACCGTATCATCGAGATCAACGCTCGCTTGAGCCGTTCTTCAGCCCTCGCTTCTAAGGCTACAGGTTATCCTTTGGCTTTCGTTGCTGCCAAGATTGCCCTCGGTTATACACTCGACCAGATTGGCGAGATGGGTACTCCTAACTCAGCTTATGTGGCTCCATCACTCGACTATATGATCTGCAAGATTCCTCGTTGGGACCTTACTAAGTTTGCCGGTGTAAGCCGCAAGATTGGTTCTTCCATGAAGTCTGTAGGCGAAATCATGTCTATCGGCCGTTCATTCGAGGAGATGCTCCAGAAGGGTCTCCGTATGATTGGTCAGGGAATGCACGGTTTCGTTGGCAACGACCACACCAAGTTCGATAACCTGGATGAGGAACTTTCCAACCCTACCGACCTCCGTATCTTCGCCATCGCCCAGGCTCTGGAGGAAGGCTACACCATCGAGCGCATCGAGGAGCTGACCAAGATTGACCCTTGGTTCATCGAGCGCATGAAGAATATCGTAGATTACAAGCACAAGCTTTCTGAATATAATACTTTGGAGGAGATTCCAGCCGAGGTATTGCGCGAGGCTAAGGTATTGGGATTCTCTGACTTCCAGATTGGCCGCTTCGTATTGAAGACTCAGAACACCAATATGGAGAAGGAGGTGCTCGCAGTTCGTGCCCAGCGTAAGAAGCTGAACATTCTGCCTGCCGTAAAGCGCATCCCTACTGTGGCTAGCGAGCATCCTGACCTTACCAACTATCTCTACATGACATACGCTGTAGAGGGTTACGATATCAACTACTACAAGAACGAGAAGTCTGTCATCGTTCTCGGTTCTGGTGCTTACCGCATCGGTTCTTCTGTAGAGTTCGACTGGTGTTCAGTAAACGCCATCAACACAGCCCGCAAGTTGGGTTACAAGTCAATCATGATCAACTACAACCCGGAGACTGTATCTACCGACTACGATATGTGCGACCGTCTCTACTTCGATGAGCTTTCATTCGAGCGTGTACTCGATGTCATCGACCTGGAGTCACCACGTGGTGTGATTGTTTCTGTGGGTGGTCAGATTCCAAACAACCTGGCTATGAAGCTCCATCGCCAGTCTGTGCCAATTCTGGGTACATCTCCTGTCAACATCGACCGTGCCGAGAACCGTGGTAAGTTCTCTGCCATGCTCGATAAGCTGGGCATCGACCAGCCTAAGTGGAGCGCCCTCACCTCTATGGAGGATGTTCAGAAGTTCATCGACGAGGTAGGCTATCCTGTTCTCGTTCGTCCATCTTACGTTCTTTCTGGTGCAGCCATGAACGTTTGCCACGACGATGATGAGTTGCGCCGCTTCCTTGAGGCAGCTTCTGAGGTTTCCAAGGAGTACCCAGTGGTTATCTCTCAATTTATGACAGAGACCAACGAGATTGAGTTCGACGGTGTGGCTCAGAACGGTGAGATTGTTGAGTATGGTATTTCAGAGCACGTAGAGTATGCAGGTGTTCACTCAGGTGACGCTACCATGACCTTCCCAGCTCAGCAGATTTCCTTCGCTACAGCCCGTCAGATCAAGAAGATTTCACGTGCCATCGCCAAGGAGCTCAACATCTCGGGTCCTTTCAATATCCAGTATCTGGCTAAGGGTCGCGATGTGAAGGTAATCGAGTGTAACCTCCGTGCATCCCGTTCATTCCCATTCGTGAGCAAGGTATTGAAGCGCAACTTCATCGAGACGGCTACCCGCATCATGCTCGATGCTCCATATCAGAAACCGGATAAGTCTGCTTTCGATATCGACCGTATGGGTGTGAAGGCATCCCAGTTCTCATTCGCCCGCTTGCAGAACGCCGACCCAGTTTTGGGTGTAGATATGAGCTCTACCGGTGAGGTAGGCTGTATGGGTGATACTTTCGAGGAGGCATTGCTCAACTCATTGATTGCCACCGGCTACAAGATTCCTTCAAAGGACAAGGGCATTATGCTTTCAAGCGGTGGTGCGAAGGAGAAGGCTTCCCTGCTCGACGCAGCTCAGGCGCTGGTGAAGAATGGTTACACCATCTACGCTACAGCCGGTACAGCGAAGTTCCTGAACGAGAACAACGTGAAGGCTACAGCCGTAGGATGGCCTGATGAGGATCACAAGGATATTCCTAACGTGATGCAGATGATTGCCGACCACAAGTTCGACCTCATCGTCAACATCCCTAAGAATCACACCAAGCGTGAGTTGACCAATGGTTACAGAATCCGTCGTGGCGCTATCGACCATAACATTCCTCTGATCACCAATGCCCGTCTGGCTTCCGCCTTCATCGAGGCATTCTGCACATTGAGCCAGGATCAGCTTCAGATTAAGAGCTGGCAGGAGTACGAGTAATCTCACGCAAGGATTTACCCACACGCCCTGAAAGGGCAGAAGCTCCTAGCCCAGGGCAGCGCCCTGGGTTAGATAACAATCAGCAAGGTCGCCCTGTAAGGGCAAAAGCTTTATATATTTGCTAGGTATTTTAAAGCTTTTGCCCTTACAGGGCGACTTGTTTGCGCCATAAGGTTACCCAGGGCGCTGCCCTGGGCTAGGAGCTTCTGCCCTTTCAGGGCGTGCTGCCAAAAACTTGCTTCTGTCCTTTCCCTTCAACAGATGACCGTTGGTTCAGGGCAGCAACCTTACGGGGCTTTTTTATTCCCCACCATGAGAAAAAGAAGCCGAAATGATGGCTATCTCATTATTTTATTGTACCTTTGCAAACAGAAATAAAAATTAAGAATGATAGTTTGTATAGCAGAGAAACCTAGCGTGGCTAAGGACATCGCCCGAATCATCGGGGCTACGTCGGCGCGCGACGGTTATATGGAAGGTAATGGTTACCAAGTAACATGGACTTTCGGCCACCTTTGTGAGCTGAAAGAACCGGATGATTATACTCCGATGTGGAAACATTGGAGCCTTGCGGCGTTGCCGATGATTCCACAGCGATTCGGCATCAAGCTCATCAACGATGAAGGCATCAAGAAGCAGTTTGCCACCATCGAAAAACTGATGCAGGCTGCCGACAGCATCATCAACTGCGGTGACGCCGGACAGGAAGGAGAACTCATCCAGAGATGGGTGATGCAGAAGGCACAGGCAAAATGCCCGGTCAAGAGACTGTGGATTTCATCCATGACCGATGAAGCCATCAAGCAGGGATTCCAGGAACTGAAAGACCAGGGGGAATATCAGTCACTCTATCTTGCCGGACTTTCCCGTGCCATCGGCGACTGGATTCTCGGCATGAACGCCACCCGACTTTACACATTGAAATACGGTCAGAACAAACAGGTGCTCAGCATCGGTAGAGTGCAGACCCCTACCCTAGCCCTCATCGTAAACCGCCAGAAGGAAATCGACAACTTCGTTTCCGAACCTTACTGGGTACTCGCCACCATCTATCGCGACACCCAGTTTACGGCTACCAGCGGCAAGTTTACCAGCAAGGAGGAAGGCGAGAAGGCTTTCAGCACCATCGCCGGCAAACCCTTCACCGTTACCGACGTAAGCAAGAAGAAGGGAAACGAGGCTCCCCCTCATCTCTACGACCTCACCTCGCTGCAGGTGGATTGCAACAAGAAGTTTGCCTACTCTGCCGATATTACGCTGAAGCTCATCCAGAGTCTCTACGAGAAGAAATACACCACTTATCCTCGTGTAGATACCCAGTTCCTGACAGACGATATCTATCCGAAATGTCCGCAGATTCTGAATGGTGTGAGCCAGGCAAGAATAGCCAGTCAGCAGAAATACCTGCCGCTCATCCAGCAGCTCGCCGCCACCGGAAAGAAGTTGCCTAAGAGCAAGAAGGTATTCGATAACAGTAAGGTGACCGACCACCACGCCATCATCCCAACCGGTGTTCCGCCAACCGGACTCACCGATATGGAGGCGAACGTGTATGATCTCATCGCCAAGCGCTTCATCAGCGTGTTCTATCCGGATTGTAAATTCTCTACCACCACCGTATTGGGCGAGGTAATCAACGAAGACGGACCAAAACCGGAAAAGATAGAGTTCAAGGTGAGCGGCAAGGAAATTCTGGAACCAGGCTGGCGAGTGGTTTATGCCAAGGATGCGAAGAATGCCGACGACGACGATGCAGATAATGCCAGCGGAAATGATGGCGGAAATGCAGGCGATGGAAACGGAAACGGCGTCAAGAAGGAAGTGGTAGAAGAAAGAACCCTTCCTTCTTTCGTGAAAGGCGAATCGGGCGACCATCAGCCTACCCTGACGGAGAAATGGACCACGCCACCGAAGTATTACACCGAGGCAACCCTGCTCCGTGCGATGGAGACAGCGGGTAAATTCGTGGAAGACGAGGAACTTCGTGCAGCCTTGAAGGAAAACGGCATCGGCCGTCCATCATCCCGTGCCGGCATCATCGAAACCCTCTTCAAGCGCCACTACATCCGCCGCCAGCGCAAGAATCTGATGGCAACTCCAACAGGCATCGAACTCATCGACACCATCCATGAGGAACTCCTGAAGAGCTGTGAGCTGACGGGTATCTGGGAGAAAAAGCTCCGAGACATCGAGCACAAAACCTACGACCCTGCCGAGTTCATCAATGGTTTGAAAGAGCAGATCAACCAGATTGTCATAGATGTTCTATCGGATAACAGCAGCCGAAGAGTGACCATCATGACGGAGGAAGACCTGAAGAAAAAGCCAGAAAAGAAGAAAACGGCGACAAAGAAACCAGAAGCGAAGAAGGCACCAGCCAAGAAGAAGGAAGAAGCCGACCCAATGGTAGGCAAGCCATGTCCGCTCTGCGGCAAGGGCGTCATCATCAAGGGCAAGACCGCCTACGGTTGCAGCAACTGGAAATCAGGCTGCCAATACCGCCAGCCATTCTCGCAGATGTAATAAGATATAGCTCAAGTTTCGCATATAAGCTCCACACGCCCTGAAAGGGCAGAAGCTCCTAGCCCAGGGCAGCACCCTGGGTAATCATGGACGCAAGCCTGTCGCCCTGTAAGGGCAAAAGCTTCAAAGCACGAGGCAATTTATAAAGCTTTTGCCCTTACAGGGCGACAGGCTGACTGCTACTATACCCAGGGCGTTGCCCTGGGCTAGGGGCTTCAGCCCTTTCAGGGCGTGTGGGAGAGTTGCTTGCGAAAGTTCAGTAAAATAATTAAGTTGTTCCATTATGAAGCAAATAAGATTTTATCAAATCATAACAGCCGTCTGTTGCCTTCTCCTGATGAGTTGCGGCATCGACAAGAACCTGAAGAAGGGAGAGAAGTTCCTGGCTTTGGGCGAATACTACGATGCTGCCGACCAGTTTAAGCAGGCTTACACCAAAACGCCTTCCAAGGAACGTGCCAGCCGTGGCAAGATAGCCCTGAAGATGGCGCGCTGCTACGACAAGATCAACTCCACCCCCAAGGCGATTGCCGCCTATCGCAACGCCGTGCGCTACAACCAGGCTTCCATCGACGACCGTCTGGCTTACGCCCGTCTGCTCCTGAAAAACGGAGAATACAAGCAGGCGGAAAAGGAATTCAGAATCCTCGTTGATTCGCTTCCCGACAATGTGCTTGCCCGAAACGGCTTGAAATCAGCACAGCTCGCCCCTACCTGGAAGAAGGAAGGAAGCCGATATAAGGTGAAGAAGATGGATGTGTTCAACTCCCGAAGAGACGATTATTCGCCGATGCTTCTGGGCGATGAGGCCGACCAGCTCTATTTCACCTCTACCCGCAACGAGGCGCAGGGCGATGAACTCAGCGGAATCACCGGCACCAAGGCAGGCGACATCTTTCTTTCAGAAAAGGATGACAAGGGAAAATGGAGTAAACCGGAAGCCATCGCCTCGGGCCTCAACACCGCCTACGACGAGGGTGCCTGCTGCTTCGCTCCCGATGGCAGGGAGATGTATCTCACGCAATGCGTCACCGATGCATCTGCTCCCCGATTCGCCCAAATCGTCACCTCCAGCCGCTCGGATGCGGCATGGGGAAAGCCGAATCCGCTGGAACTCACCAAGGATACCCTGAGCACCTACGCCCATCCGGCTGTCAGTCCGGATGGCGAATGGCTCTATTTCGTATCAGATATGCCGGGCGGCGTAGGCGGATACGACATCTGGCGTGTGCGCATCACCGCTGCCGGACTGGGTGGTGTGGAAAACCTCGGCGAACCCATCAATACCCCGGGCGACGAGATGTTCCCTACCTTCCGTCCTAACGGCGACCTCTATTTCAGCAGCAATGGTCATGTGGGAATGGGTGGTCTCGATATCTACATCGCCAAGGTGGATAAGAAAACCAGGCAATACAAGGTAACCCATCCCGGTTATCCGCTGAATTCCGAAGCCGATGATTTCGGAATGACCTTCGAAGGTCCGCACAACCGCGGTTTCTTCTCATCTAATAGAAAGGATGGACGCGGCTACGACCACATCTATTCCTTCGAGAATCCGGAGATTGTTACCACCATGAAGGGTTGGGTTTACGAGATGGATGGCTACGAGTTGCCTGCCGCCCAGGTTACGGTGGTAGGAAACGACGGAACCTACAAGAAGTTGCCGGTGAAGAGCGACGGTTCCTTCACCATGCCTATCAACACCAAGGTTGATTATCTGGTGATGGCATCCTGCAAGGGATTCCTCAACCACAAGGAGGAGCTGCGCGTGGATTCGGCGAAGGAAAGCAAGGAGTACGTACTCCAGTTCCCATTGGCTTCCATCACCGCCCCTGTGCTCATCGACAACATCTTCTACGATTTCGACAAGGCTACGCTGACACCAGCCAGCACCAAGTCGCTCGACGAACTGGTGGGACTACTCAAGGAGAATCCTAACGTTACCATCGAGTTGAGTGCGCATTGCGACTACAAGGGCAATGCCGAATACAACAAACGATTGTCTCAGCGCCGTGCCCAGTCGGTGGTCAACTATCTGATAGCCCATGGCATCGAGAAGGAGCGCCTTACCCCTGTGGGCTATGGCAAGGAGCGACCAAAGAAGGTTCGCAAGAAACTGACCGAGAAATATCCTTGGCTCAAGGAGGGCGATGAGCTTACCCAGGAGTTTATCCTGAAGCAGAGCAAGGAGCATCAGGAGATTTGCAACCAGATCAACCGTCGCACCGAGTTCATTGTTCTTCGCACCACCTACAATATGTTTGATGAGAAGGGCAATCTGAAGAATCCTCCGAAACCAAAGCCAAAGCAGCAGGAGAAGGAATCCGATGACAACGGCTTCGATTTCGAATTTGATTTGGAATAAAAAGTATTTTATCCTAAGAATAATCTTCGTTCAAAACCTTTGAACATAAGTTCAAAGACTCTGAACTTAAGTTCAAAGGCTCTGAACATAAGTTCAAAGCTTTTGAACATAACTTTTACAGCAACAAAAAACTCTTTCTATAAGCTTAAAAAATATCATCAGCTAATAGAAAGAGTTTTTTCTTCTTATTCTCTGGCATCCGCCAGTTCATTATATCCCCACACCATGATGAGGACAACGATGCCTGCCAGCATCATCCAGAGATTCTGAGAATTTCCGAAAGAATCTATCCCATGCCTGATGGCATGGAAACCCGTAAGCAGGAAATCTATCTTCATGCCATAGAGCCAGCCCTGAATCTGCTCCCAGCCCTGACAGAGCACGGCAGCAATCACTCCTATCGCCACGCACACCGCCGTCCACAGATGTTCCAGGCGATGGCGCTTCGCCAACGCAATGTGGAATTCCAGCAACGACTGCTCCGTTTCCATAGCCGGCAAAGCCTGCATCACCCTGTCTGAAAAACCATCGTCAGGAATCTCAGCCATCTTGTTATCGGCAAAGAATGCCTGCAAGAGTTGCTCGTCTGAAGCACCCAGCAAGTCAACACCCATGCCCTGTATATTATCATTCTTTTTATCGGTCATAACCATTATGCTTTAAGTAACTTGCAAGTTTCTGTTTTCCACGCGAGAGATGCGACTTGATGGTGCCTTGCGCCATCCCCGTCACCTCTGCAATCTTATCTATAGAGAGTCCATCCATCAGCTGCAGCGTGATGCATGTTCGTTCATTCTCGCTCAATATCTGCAGGGCATTGAGCAAATCCATCTTCAATCCGCTATTCACGCCCTGCGCATTCTGCCGGGCAACAGCCGGCGTATCAATATCCTGCATCGCCTTATGACTGCGGTTGTAATCATACCACACGTTATAGGCGATGCGGTAAAGCCAAGTGGAGAACTGTGCCGTACCCTTGAAACTCGCCAGATGGGTATAGGCCTTGACAAAGGTATCCTGAGCCAAGTCGTCACTCAGCTGCACATCTCCCAGCGTCTGACGCAGGAAAAACCCACGAATAGGTGATTGATACTTCTTGACCAGCAAGTCGAACGACTTGCGGTCGTGAAGCATCACCACCTTCGTGACGAGAGAAATATCGGATAACTTTTCCACTATATATTAACTAATAATTATTCTATCTTTGATTCTTTATACCGGAGTTCCATTATACCCCGTACCCTGGTTACCATGACGGTTGTTCCACCAGTCCTTGATGGCTGGAAGCAAGCCTATCAGGGTCTGCCCCAATCCATAGAAGCCTATCAAGGCTCCTATGCCGGCAAGGAAATCAACAGACCACCACGAGAACATGGCGCACAAGCCGGCTCCCAGGAAGACGTTTCTCAATCCGCGCTTCACCAGATATTCATCACTCTGCTTGTCTATCGGACGGTCGCTCTCCGGAACATTGATGCCCTTCTCCATCGCCATCTCAGCCAGTTTGATTCGGTCGTTATGGCGGCGAACCAGATATCTGATAAGCAGGATGAAGACAATCAGCGGAGCCAGGATAAAAAGCAATCCGAAGATGACGCAAAAGATGACCACCACACCCAGCATACCGCTGCCGAACACCGAACCGATGAAATCGAACGGGTCATCATAATTTTCCAAACTGTACTTGGAATGATAAGCACGGGTATCATCATAGTCGCAAGCATCATTGATGGCAGTATCCGCACAGGCGGTATCCGAGTAAGCCTCCAGCGGCCCGTCATCCTGGGCAGAAGCTTTCTGCTCAGCCGAAGCAGGCTTCCCATCTGCCGCCTTTTCCTGCGCATCCTGCTGATCCACCTGCTGCGTAGTAGGATGATAACGATGTTTCGGAGCAGAAGACGCCCAAGACACCTGCGTAGCTCCCATGCTCATAACGAGCGCCAATGCTAATATTGCTTTCTTCATATCTATCAATATTTTTATGGTTTTACCTTATTTTTTATTAATTTTTCTATGTCTTAGACGCATCTCTTCCCGATTTAGTTGCAAAGGAACGAAATTTTTCTTATTTTTGCAAAAGATTAGAGATACTTTTGCCTATTTAGGGGCTTATTTATACTCTTCAAATAGATATTTACACATTATTATATATAATAGATGGCTAAGATTTTACCAGAAGATTTCAGAAAATATACCCTTGGGCTGATGGGCGAGGAATTGTACCAGCAGCTGGAACAGGGCATCACAGAGGGCGAAGCACCTACCAGCATCCGCCTCAATCCTTTTAAATGCAAGGAGGGAGAGGATGTTAAAACTCCTAAAGAGGAAGAAGATGTTAATTCTCACAAAGAGGGAGAGCAGAAAGTGATGGGCGAACCTATCCCTTGGTGTCCTTCCACGGGCAGATACCTGGCTACCCGCCCCAACTTCACCTTCGACCCATGGCTCCATGCCGGAAAATATTACGTGCAGGAAGCCTCATCCATGTTCGTTGACCTGGTGATTCGCCAGCTGGTTCACGAACCCGTGATGATGCTCGACCTCTGTGCGGCTCCTGGCGGAAAGTCCACTGCCGTGCGTGCAGCGCTGCCAGAAGGCAGTCTGCTCTTCAGCAACGAACCGATGCGCACCCGTTCGCAGATTCTTGCCGAAAACATTCAGAAATTCGGTCATCCTGATATGATTGTCACCAACAATTATCCACGTGACTACAAAAAGTCGAAGCTTCAGTTCGACGTGATTCTCACCGATGTGCCTTGCTCGGGTGAAGGCATGTTCCGCAAGGACGATGGAGCCATCGCCGAATGGAGCCTGCAGAATGTGGACAACTGCTGGCATCTGCAGCGCGAAATCGTGAGCGACATCTGGGGTAGTCTGAAACCGGGCGGCATCCTCATCTACTCCACCTGCACCTTCAATGCCCACGAAGACGAGGAGAACATCGCATGGATTTGCGAGGAACTGGGTGCTGAGCCTGTAGCCTTAACCGGCATCGATGATTCCTGGAACATCACGGGCAATCTCATCGGTTCCAGCATCCCCGTCTATCGCTTCCTCCCAGGCAAGACCCGAGGCGAAGGCATCTTCCTCGCCGTACTCCGCAAGGAAGGCGAAGAAGAGGAAAACGTGCTCCTGAGCTATGCTGCCAAAGCAGAAAAAGACAAGAAGAAGGGAAAAGCCAAGAAGGGAATGAATGCCGACCAGAAGGGAAAAGCAGAAAAGGGAAACAAGAACAACGCAGGAAAAGCAGGAAAAAGCAACAAGAATGTGTTGACGATGATTCCCGGCAACTGGATTCGCAGCACCAGCGATGCGCTGGAGGATGGCGAATATGGCATGGGCTACGACTATCAGAAGACAGAAGATGGCGATGTCTATGCCATTCCGCAAAGATGGCAATACATCTACGAACTGGCAAAGAACAGTCTGAAGGTGATTCATGCCGGCATCAAACTGGGCACCGACAAGGGCAAGGGCCTCATCCCCGACCAGTGTCTCGCCCTCTCCACCATGCTCAACTCCGATGCTTTCCCGCAGGAAGACCTTTCGTACGAAGATGCCATCCGCTATCTGCGCAAGGAAGCCGTCAATCTGCATGTGGATTCTCCTAAGAAATATGTATTGGTCACCTATCAGGGAGTGCCGTTAGGCTGGGAAAAGAACATCGGCAATCGTGCCAACAACCTCTATCCGCAAGAGTGGAAAATCAAGAGCACTCACGTGCCGGAGAAACAAATTATAATTAATAGTTTATAGTTTATAGTTTATGCTCAACATCATCGCCTGCATATCGCAAACCAATAGAGCAATCGGCTACCAGAACCGGTTGCTCTATCATATAAAATCCGATTTAACCCGCTTCCGCGAACTCACCACGGGACATACCATCATCATGGGCCGCAAGACCTATGAGTCACTCCCCAATGGTGCCCTGCCCCATCGCCGGAACATCGTTGTTTCCAATAGTATGAAAGAGATGGAGGGCTGCGAAGTATATCCTAATCTGGAAGCGGCATTAAAGGCTGCAGAAAGTCCCCAAGAGATTTTCATTATCGGAGGCGAAAGCATCTACCGCCAAAGCCTTCATGTTGCCCGCAAACTCTATCTCACCGTGGTAGATGATACCACTGTAAATGATGCGGAAGTAAATGATGCCGCTATAAATGCTACCCCGCAGCAAGCTGATGCCTTCTTTCCGGAAATCAATCCCGAAGAATGGGAACTGATAGAAAAAGAAATGAGGAACGAAAACGGATTATCGTTCTCATTCCTCACCTATTTAAAAAAGTAACTTCTATTTTCTATCCTGTCAAGCAAAAGCTTGAATCAACAGAGGTCGTTTCTGCAGAAAATCTCTTTATTCTGCAGAAGCCTCGCCCTCTTCCTCCTCATTCTCCTCTTCAGGAGCCATCGTCTTGAGGTCCTTCATAGACAACTGACGGTTGATGGCTGCATTGAAAGAGATGATGGTCTCGCTGCGAGACAAGCCCAGAGGCTGCAACTTGTCATGGATAATCTCCAACAGATGATGGTTGTTGATGGCATAAATCTTGATGAACATATCAAAACCACCCGTGGTATAATGACACTCCACTACCTCAGGAATCTTCTTCAGCTCTTCCACTACCTGGTCGAACTTCTCAGGTTCCTTCAGGAACAAACCCATGTAGGCACAAGTCTCATAACCGATCTTCTCCGGATCGATGATAAACTGTGAACCCTTGATAATGCCTAGGTTTGATAGCTTAGCCACACGCTGATGAATAGCTGCACCGCTCACATTGCAAGCGCGTGCTACTTCCAAAAATGGAATACGGGCATCCTGAGAAATCAGCTTCAGGATCTGCCTATCTAATGAATCTAATACTTGTTTTGCCATTTCGATATTATTATTTGAGTGCAAAGTTAGCACTTTTTTTTAAGAAATGCAACTTTTTAAAAGAAAATGACAACAAATTAATATTATTTTTCCTTTCAGAACATATTATTGCCCTTTTTCCACCGCCGAATAGCTTATTTTTAGTGCTTTTGCCTCGCGCAAAGCCTGCTTCACATCGGTAATCACACCCATCTTCGTCTCCCTGTCGGCCTTGATGGAAACGGTCATCAGTTTCTGGTCTTCCGGCGACATGCGCTTCTTCTCGGCACTGATGTAATCCATCACCTCGGGAGCCGTGGCAAACTTATCGTTCAGCTGTATCTGGGTTTCCGTGCCCATCTTGCCCTGCTGGTCCTTGGTAGGCTTACCTATATAGATATGGCTCACCGCCGATTTCTTGGTCAGTCGGGTAAGATGCTTTCCCTCGGGCATGCGACATTCCACCTTCAGGGTAACCTGTCGCATGTGGGTAACAATCATGAAGAAGAAGAGCACGGAGAAAATCAAATCAGGCAGGGATGAAGTGTTCAGTCCCGGCACCTCGTGCGATTTCTTGCGGAAATTCATCATTTCGTGCCTCCTTTCTGCTTATTCTGCCCAGACTGCTCTGTCTTCACTTCAGCATTCTTCGCCTCATCGCCCTTTTTCTCCTCGGCATTGGCATCAATGCGCTTGTCAGAATAGGTTGTGGCGTTGGCATACGATTCCGTGATGCGCTGCGGACAGAGCTTTCTCACTTCCTCCTTCTGGTCATTGCCCAGTTGGGCATAATTCATGTGATATTTCTTCTGCGAAGTCTCGTTTCTCAGTTGGCTGTAAGCCTCCATCAGTTCGTTCTGCATCTGGAAATAGAGATTGTAATCCGCCTCCCTGTCGCTCTCCACGGAAATCAGATGCTTCTTTCCCAGGCGATGCACCAGTCGGATAACCTCGTTTTTCAGCTGTCCCACCTTCATCGGGCGGTCGTTAACCAGCAGGCTATCTCCAGCCGTAAGACGGATAGCCAGCAGATTCTCCTTATCCACCACCGATTCCTGTCGCTCCTTGTTCTGAGGCTCAGGCGAAGGAAGCTGGCGCAGCAATCCCTTATCCACATCCATCGATGTGGTGACAAGGAAGAATATCAGCAGCATGAACGAGATGTCGGCTGTTGAGGTGGTATTCAATCCCGGGGTTTCGTGACTTTTCCTTCTAATCAGCATTTTCTTGAATTATTTTTTCTTACGAATATAACGGGTGGCACCAAAGCAGACGGCGCCGATGCCTGCCACCAGCATCAGAAGCGAGGTGATGACAAACATATCTGAAAGTTTCAGCCATATCCAGTCGGCATAGTTCTCACCATTGATCAGCATCGAATCAGAACTGCCCAAGAGGAAGGACAGCACCAGGATGGCAAGAGTGCCCAACCAGGTGATGCGGAAGATGCGGCGCACAGGCACCCCATTCACCACCGCCTCCGACTTGGCGCCCCGATAATCCCTGACCATCGAATAGACCGCCAGCCCCACGCCTCCTATCAGGAAGAGCCACATCAGGATGATGAGCACATCCGTAAAGAGCGGCGCATTGAAGTCGGGATTCTCCAGGAAAGGCATGTCGTAGCCCACCAGGAAGAACAGAGCGAACACTATCACCGCCAGGCCTATCAGAATGAAGAACACCTGCTGTGATATCTGCTCGGCAGACTTATGCTTCGCATTTAATTTCGACTTTGAAAATTGAAATTTACCCATTTCTCTCTTCGATTATTTGCTCGTTTATTTGCCCTAGGCAATCATTATTTGCTCTTGGCAATAATATCCATTAACGTTACAGCCGATTCCTCCATCTGGCTGGTAAGATGCTCCACCTTCGAGAGGATGTAGTTATAGAACACCTGCAGAATCAGCGCCACGATGATACCGAAGATGGTAGTAATCAGCGCCACCTTCATACCCGAAGCCACGATGGTAGGGCTGATATCGCCTGCCTGCTGAATCTGGTCGAACGACATCACCATACCAATCACCGTACCCAGGAATCCGAGCGATGGTGCCATGGCAATGAAGAGCTTGATCCAGGAGCATCCCTTTTCAAGGTTGGCAGCCTGCACCGTGCCATAACCGCTGACAGATCGCTCGATGTCGTCGAGGCTCTCGCTGATGTGCATCAGCCCCTGGTAGCAGATAGAAGCCACCGGTCCGCGGGTGTTGCGGCAGAGGTCTTTCGCCCCCTCCAAATCACCAGCCGTCACCTTCTGATCGATATCCGCCATCAGTTTCTTGGCATTGATTTCAGAAAGACTGAGATAGATGATTCTCTCGATACAGAACGCCAGACCCACGATAAGGGCGATGGCAACGAGCGACATAAAGCCGGCATTACCCTCTATAAACTTCGTTTTAAGAGCCTGATGGAATCCCATGTTCTCCTCCTGTGCCATCATTGGCAGAGAACACATACAAGTGAAAATGAATATTGCGAAACGCGCAATAGCTGTATTTTTCTTCATAATCATATATACCTTATTATATATATAAGCGGAAAGAGGGGGATTCGAACCCCCGATTCCCTTTAGGGGAATACACGCTTTCCAGGCGTGCCTCTTCAGCCACTCGAGCACCTTTCCGTGTTTCGGATTGCAAAATTATCACTTTTTATTCGAAACACCACATATTTGCTGTATTTTTATATATCTTTAACCAAAAGGAAAAAACATGGTGATTCCTGAAGAAAATTTTATAAGAAATCTCTTGCAGATATGAAAATAAAACCGTAACTTTGCGCAAAAGTTGATTTTAAAGACAGATTAGGAATTATGGTAGAGACAAACGATAGAATATTGCCAGTAGGCATCCAATCTTTTGAGAAAATCAGAAAGGGTGGATATTTGTATGTTGACAAGACAGATATTATCTGGCAACTTGCCAACAGAAATAAAACGTATAATTACCTGAGCCGCCCACGCCGCTTCGGTAAATCCATCCTTGTCGATACGCTCGAAGCCTATTTCTTGGGCAAGAAGGAACTCTTCGAGGGATTAAAGATTATGAAGCTGGAGACGGAATGGGTAAAGAGACCAGTCATCAGACTGGATATGAGTCAGGCAGGAGCAGAGCCGGAAAGTATACAAAGCTACTTGGACGATATTTTCAATACTCTTGAAACGGAGTACGGAATAGTTGTGCGCCAGAATAGTTCTCTTGCCGTAAGATTCAAGAATATCATTGAAGCAGCTTACAACAAAACCGGACAGCAGGTTGCCATTCTTATCGATGAATACGACTCCCCTTTGCAGCATTCCTGGAAGACTCCACAACATAAAGCATGCACCGATATCTATAGAGAAGTATTTGCAGTCTTGAAAGCACAGGATAAATACGAAAAGTTTGTCTTCATCACCGGTATCACCAAGTTTACGCAAATCTCTCTCTTCTCTGTGCTCAACAATCTGAGCAACATCAGCTTTGAGCCGGAATATGCTGCCATCTGCGGTATTACCAAGGAAGAACTATTACGTGATTTCAAGCCGGAAATCAACAAGTTGGCAGAATATGAAGACTGGACTTACGACGAAGCAGTAGCCAATCTGACGGCATATTATGACGGCTATCACTTCAGTCGCCGCAATATGGTGGATGTCTTCAATCCGTTCAGCCTCATCAATGCCTTGGCAGATTCAGATTTGAAGAACTACTGGGCTTCATCGGGTGCCACCTCGCTGCTGCCAAAGTTTGTGGATGACATGGAAATCAAATTGGGTAATTTTGACCCATGCGCCATTCTCCGTCAAACCATAGAGACATCGGATGTGACAGGTGGCGGAGCTGAATTGTTTCTCTATCAGTCGGGCTATCTTACGATTAAGGGTTACATAAACGGAACTTACCTTCTTGGCATTCCTAACTTCGAGGTAAGGCAAGCCTTGAATGAAGTCGTGTTGCCAACATTGGCCATGCGCAAGAACAATGACCTCCAGTCTACCCAGGCATTTCTGAATGCTCACCTTAGCGTAGGCAATCTTCCCGAAGCCATGAAATGCCTGAAGGCGCTCATAGCGGACGTTCCCTACAGCAACAAGAAGCTTGCCAGCATGGATATGGAGGAACGCTACCGCCTGATTCTGAGCACCATCTTCAACGCCATCGGTTGCCGGGTGGAAGTAGAGAAGATGATAGCTACGGGCAGGATTGATATGGTGGTAGAAGTTACCAACTTCATCTATGTGCTGGAGTTGAAGCTGAGCAACAACGGCGGCGTGGATGCAGCCGAAGAGCAGATGAAAGCCAAGCAATATGCCGAGCTTTTCAAAGCTGATAAGCGCAAGGTAATTGCCCTTGCCATAGAACTGGATGATATGGGAAAGGGATTGGTTGATTGGAAGGAAGTATAATATTGCAAGAAGGGTCTATACGCCACCTGTTCATCGTGGCATATAGACCCTTGTCGTTGTATCTGTGTAAATCTGTGTAATCTGTGGGACAAAGAACAAGTCCCACAGATTTACACAGATATTTACCTTATAATATAAAATATGTGGGTTCCTAACTTTTCCTGCAACTTTTCCCAGAAAGCTCTTGCAGATATGAAAATAAAGTCGTAACTTTGCGGCATGGATTTTAAAAACAGATGATTATGAAGCAGGTAGAAGAAAGATACATCAGCTTGCTGACCGACTTCGGCTTCAAGCGAATTTTTGGAACAGCAATGAACAAGGATTTGCTCATTTGCTTCCTCAACAGCTTGTTTAATGGCAGACAGGTTGTCAAGGACGTGAAGTATCTGAACCCAGAGCATGTGGGAGATGTCTATTCCGACCGCAGAGCCATCTTTGATGTATATTGCGAAGGCGAAAACGGCGAGAAGTTCATCGTAGAAATGCAGAACGCCTACCAGGCGCATTTCAAGGATCGTTCCCTCTTCTACTCAACCTTTCCTATTCGTGAACAGGCACCTAAGGGGAATGACTGGGATTTCAAGATCAATCATGTCTATACTGTTGCGCTGCTCAATTTCAACATGTATGAGGATACCTTCGACAAGGAGAAAACCCGCCATCATGTACAGTTGTGCAATACCGCTACCCACAAGATTTCCTACGACAAGCAGGAGTTTATCTATGTAGTACTAGCTAAATTCAATAAGACACTAGGAGAATTGGAAACGCTCTACGAGAAGTGGCTTTATGCGCTGAAGAACCTCTATAAACTTACCCAACGCCCAAAGGAGTTGTGCGACAAGGTTTTCGACCGTCTATTTGAGGAAGCCGAGATTGCCAAGTTCACACCTCAGGAAATGAGGGAGTATGAAGCAAGTAAGATGGCATATCGGGATATCAAGAACTGCATTGATACGGCGAAGCAAGAAGGTCTTGCGGAGGGTATAGAACTAGGGAGGAAAATATGTATGGAATTAGGAATGAACCAGAAAGCCCTGGATATTGTCAGGAACATGCTTGCTGATGGCGTTGACATCAATCTGATTATGAAGTATTCCGGACTTACCCAGGAACAGATAGAAAAATAAAATATTATCTCAGAAATAACAGATAAAGAAATTCCCCCATCCGGCTTGAGAAAGCAGGATGGGGAAATTTCTTTATCATATCTATGATATCAACTTTCTGATTTCTTCTTGGGTTAACCCCGTTATTTCCATGATGGTATTTTCATCCATACCCTTTGCCATCATTTTTTTGGCAATTTCCAGACTTTTATGATGGCTACCCCTTGCTTCACCTTTGGCAACACCTTCATCAATACCATTCATGTAATAACTCATCAGGACGCCGTAGTAATCATCGGCAGCCTTTAAGCTCTCATCATATTTTTCTTGCTCTTCCTGACTCAGGCAGCGGGAATCTGCCAGTTCAGCAAGGCGCTTGAAAATCTTTTTCTGTGCCGTAAAAGGCATTCTCTCTAATGCTTCCATATGTTTTAATACATAAAATATATTTACCCATGGCCAAATATTGAGATAATTAATATCTGTTGGCAAATATACGATTTTTCTCTGAAAATACCAAGGAAAAACTGTTTTTTTTTGCAGAAACGCTAGTATATAGTTTAAATTCTCCATCTGTCAGGAGAGTCTGACAATACCATATTTGCAGAACTTTCGCATGTGGTTCAAGCACGGGCTAAAGGGGCAAACCTTGCGAAAGATTTGGAAGTTACAAATATTCAGCGTATCTTTGCAGAAGATTGTGCGGCGCTCGGCAATCAGAAAGCAAGCTTTCATTGCGCTCGCTGGCATAATCTTTGCATAACAAATAAAAACATAAAGCGTATGAAGCAGGTAGAAGAAAGATAAATCAGCTTGCTGACCGACTTCGGCTTCGACCGCCTCTTCGAGGAAGCCGAGATAGCCAAGTTTACTCCGCAGGAAATGAGGGAGTAAGAGACCAGCAAGATGGCATATCGCGACATCAAGAATTCCGTAGACACTGCCAAGCGTGAAGGTATAGAAATAGGCATGGAAAAGGGAATGAAGCAAGGCAGAGAAGAAGGCAAAGCTGAAGGCATGAACCTGCGAAGCCTTGAGATTGCCAGGAAGATGCTGGCAAAGGGTATGGATGAAACGTCTATCATGGATATGACGGGGCTGACGGCAGAAGAGATAAAACTGCTGAAAGCGGAAATGTAGATTACGAATATCACCATATAATCAAGGGTCTATACACCACCTGTTCATCGTGGCATATAGACCCTTGTCGTTTCCCGTGAGGTGCGGGTAAATATAATTGCTGAGCACCTAATACTCCTGCCCAGCTTAGGAGTTTATCTAATGTTATTAATTTCTAAATTGTTTTTGGATATGTATTACGTCCACATTTTATGGAGTGGAATCTTTTTCCAAGAAATTGTGGTCGTTTATGATCCTCAGAATTTGCATATTTCTTAGATTCATCAGATTTCCACCCTTTATTATCACTTCCTGTCATAACCATTTGATCTTTTGACAAAGTTAAATCTACAGCTTCAGTATATACATTATCAAAGATACGGATACCTGCAGCGGAAATATTACCTAATGTCACCGAATTTAGATTTGTACAATCGGCAAAGGCAAAGTCACTTATAGATGAAACTCTCGGAGCATAGATTGTTTCAAGATCAATACAATCCTGAAAAGCCACCGACTCTATACTCTTTACATCTTGCAAGTTAATAACTTTCAGCGGTTTACAATTCAAAAATGCACTAGACGGCAAAGCCTCAACTCCATAAACAGTTAATTCTATACTGCCATCATTTGCACCTTTTAGAGCTTCTCTTATAGCATCAAACACACTCTTATCTGCATTTGCAGGCAAATTCCTGATTTCAATGTTCTTTTCGCCCGCAGCCAAAGCATTTTTTATAATTAGTACGGCATTTTCTGTAGTTGTTACAGCATCGCCACCAGTAATGTCATCGCCAGCCCCCCAATCCGTAACACTTACACTTCCTATTGCAACTTTGTCCTTACCTATTTTTACATCATAGGTATAGCTCATAGCTTTGCTAAGAGCAGGAATTCCCGTTACATACAGTTCTTTAGTCTGAGTAGGGTTGCCCTCACCATCATTGTATGTCACAGTGAGTTTGAGGAATTTCTCTGTAGAATTGGCATCTCCAGGAGATACCAAAGCATAGAACACATTGTTGCCACTTTCTTCTTTTTTATAAGTTTTGATGGCTGCGTAGCTGTCACTTTCTCCTGCAGGAACTTTCAGCTTAGAATAAACTTCTACGGCAGAAAGCGTAGGGTTAAAATCTTTGAACTCATCTCCAAACCCGCTTACTTTGACAATGACGCGAGCCGTCTGACGTTCAAAGTTCAATGTCAACTGTCTGTCGGAAGGTATATATGCCTTTTCTATAGTTTCTCTGCTTATCATATAATCTGACTTCTCTATTTTGTCAACTGTAGATTGGTCTGCTGAGACATAACCTACAGAGAAAGAATTGGTGGTACTTTCATCCGCCTTCTCAGGATAACAAGCCTCGAAAGCCTGGGCATTACCCGTCCAGACCAGATAGTCACCAGCATTCGCAGGTGCCCATACCTCGCCCGTCTTCTTATAAATCACGGTTTTACCCTCAGTAGTTACGCTGATAGCATCGTTCTCATTAAAGTTCTCTTGTTCCGTTGCTGAACCCATAGGATTACTACGGGTAAAAATGCTGTTTCCACCAACGGTGGCAGCAATCTTCACCTCATTGGCGGCAGTGTTAGTGCCCTGCTCTTCATCTGTAGAGCAAGCGGCAAGCATTGCTATAACTGCAAATGCTCCCATATATCTTGTAATCTTCATATCTTGTCTATTTTAAATGTCAAACAATTCTTTAATCAGTCTCTTTTTCGGTAATGGTTTCTTCTCCCCAAGGCTTCGCTGTTATGGCGCCCCCTTGCACTACATCCTTACCAACTAACAGAAGCAGGTCATGTTTCTTACCAGATACAAAATTCACATCGCTGGTGGATGTCCAGATGTAATCATTGCCATTCACCTTAAACGAGATACAGAATACTCCTGCCCTAATCCACTGTGGAATCACAATGGCAGAATATTTGAAGGTGGCATGGTCGGTTGTTTTATCAGCCTTCGTGAATGCTACAGTTTCAGGAGTAATGGCTTTTGATGCCATGCCGTCAAATTGAACACTTATAGGGTCTGCTGCGAAATTCACCTTACTGCGGATTGAGGTGCCATCCACCTTGACATCTGTTACGGTTGCTGACGTAACAGGCTTTTCTTCATTCTGATTAAACTGGTCTCTCAACTCGATAGTGAGATTCAGCTGACTGAGGAGATGGGTGAATGCGACCTCAACCGCTTTGCTGGTATTCAATTCCGAACCAGGCGTGAATCCCGTTTGCTTAAATACAATAAGGTCGGAAGAATAGTCTTCAGCATCGCTTTGGTCCGCTTGTACAGAAAAGGCATAGTCTGTCTTTCCGAAGACTTTAACTTTGCCAGTTGCATCTTCGATAGTCTCCTGATATGGCGCATAAGCCAGAATATCAACAGCGGTAGTTGAATTCTGCCACAACATCTGGGTAGCAGGAATCCAATTGCTGCCTTCCTTTGTTACCTTGACATTATCATAGGTATATTTTTCGCTATTAGCATTCTTGATGCAGAAGCCAAACGAACTAAGCTTGTCGGTGCTGTTTCCGTAAGAGGCACGGGTATTCATGCCATCTACGCTTGTCATGATTCTAACCACATTATCCATTGGATAATTGTTCTGTGCCAATTCATCCTCACTGGAGCAGCTGGCAAAAACTGCCGTTGCCAAAGCTGCCATTGTTAATATTTTAATTGCTTTCATATTGTTGAATTTTTTGTTTTAATTTTAAGAAAGTTAATCGTAAGCCTCACCCTTGATAGGGTCGCCTGTAGAACCCCAGTCGGAGATGTTAACATCGCCAACTTTTATGACGTCACGTCCTACCTCCAGATTGACGGTTGTAATTTTGCCACTCTCAAACTTGAATGGTGTGCCGTTGTCGTAGATGAAGTCCTTGCCGCCAATGGTGATGGTAATCTTCTGAACACCATCCTGCGGGATGATGATGGAAGCATATTTCTTGTTGGCAGTTAAAACCGGCATGTCGAAGTCTGCTTTATCTTCTGCTACAGCAGATGGGGTGACAACCTTGGTCAGATAATTAACGGTTGCTTTTTTTGCGGCATTGCCTACAGCTACCTTATCTACGGTAGGTCCCTCTGTTCCCCACTGGTTCTTATAGGTAAGGTTCACCACAAGTTTTGCCATTACATGGGTAAAGGTAAGAGGAACAGGTTGCTGTTCATCGACATTATAGGATAAGCCATCTTTGTTGACTGCCACCAAGAGGTCGCTTTCCACTTGCTTTGTCTCATCGAATGTATATTCTCCAGCGGTAAGGTCGGATATTGCTGCAGTTGGATACACACCGATGAAATAATGCTTGTCACGGTTGTTCTTCCAAAGCATCTGTGGAGTGGATACCCATGAACCGTTAGTCAACTTGTTGATGGCGTTATTCACCACACGCTCGCTTGTCTCTGGAGCAACAGTTGCATCGCCAGTCCAGGCATACACACTGATTTCATCACCCTCCTCAAAGGTTTGACCGCCTTTCGCATCTGTGGCAACACGTGTCATATTGCCGATACTGGTAGAAACGGTGATGTACTTGGAGGTCTCGCCTCCGATACCATTCTCGTTGTCAGAACAACTGCCCAATGTCAAAGCCATTGCCATCAGGGCAAAGAGATAAGTTTTCTTTTTCATTGTCTTTTACTATTATATGTTTATATTCTTGTTTTGATTCTTGCGTAAATGAGAGGGGCGCTTAATCTTCAGGATTCAGGATTTCACCACGATAAATCCATTCCTCAGTCCAATCATCTATCTTCGTGCTCGTAAGATACATGTAAGGTTTCATCTCCTCAAATTCCAAGTTTATCTTGTACTTGCCGCCAGATTTCATGACGGGTGCTTCGATGTCGTAGTTGCTAACTACTCCCCCAGGAGAAATCAGTTGGATAAACAACTTGGTGGTATAAAAACCATTGGCTGTCGGCATCAAGCGTAATGTTTCCGTTTTTAAAGTTTCGCCAGGCACTGCGATTCTCAAAGGTATATCACACTCTTCCTTGGTATAGCTTGCCGTCCCGAATGTTCCATCCTCATTCTTTTGCAGGGGCAGGAGTCCGGTTGCCACATTCAGAACCTTGCCTATCATTGCAAAATTGTCAGGAACTCCTTTAATGAAGATGGTCAATTCTGCAAGTATATGGCGCATTTCATTTTTTGTTATGTAGTTGACATTTGATTTGTCTATACCGATGTCCGTGACACCATAATAGGCATGGTCGGGAGAGGCACTTGGATTGGACAATCCAAACATGAGTTGGTTCATATTGAGGGTTGCCCTTGTAGCCTCACGGATAAAAAACGGTTCTATAAGGTTGGTGGCAGCCAGAATCTGATAATGCCCTATAGGAAGAGCAAAGCGTTGGTTTGCCACCTCCTGCGCACTGCCATAATGTTTTTCTTCTACAAGCGAACCGTCATCGGCATTGAATATCCAGAGTTTCACGTCATTCACATCCGTACCTTGGTCGGCTTCATCTGCCCAGGTGAGCGATACAGACAAGCCACCCTCATCCTCACCATCATGAACATTATGGTCGCAACTTGCCAACAGGCATGGGACGCATAACAGCACCCATAACCAAATATTAAATATTCTTTTTGCTTTCATTCTCTATCTTGTTTTATGGGTTACTGATGTCGTGTCCGAAACTCGAGAAGGTAGAGAAGCCGAAAGGCATTCCTGCCTCTACACCGGCATACCAGCCTTGCGAACCAGTCATTCCATCTTCTTTTTCTTCTGCTTGCGCAACCGAAAAAGGAAGGATGATTGCAAGCATCGCTATCAATAGCTTAATCTTTGTTGTCAAATAATTCACCATATTTATTTCTTTAGTTTATATTGTAAAGGTAAGAAACGTTGTTCTAACTTTCATGTTGCAAATATACAAAAAAAAATCAAAAGTGGCGTCAACAAAATATACTTAGGTGTCTCTTTCCCTAGGAATGTGACAGCAATTCAAACAGAATTTACCCCGGGGGGGGGGGGGGGGGGGGGGGGGG
>SKEU01000277.1_pt1 | contig 40737 bp, 57 predicted proteins | sample 4819571 | NCBI WGS metagenome assembly SKEU01 (sample SAMN11008801, study PRJNA524170) | human gut metagenome | biome: Human fecal sample; material: Feces; isolation source: fecal sample from pouch patient p8, p16 | host: Homo sapiens | place: Israel: Tel-Aviv | collected 2015-06-23
CAAACTGGAAAACCTGGCGTCGTCATCTATTCTTAAAGGGCAAGGCAACTAAGCCTGCATTAATGCCAACTTTTAGCGCACGGCTCTCTCCCAAGAGCCATTTCCCTGGACCGAATACAGGAATCGTATTCGGTCTCTTTTTATCTATCTGTTTTCATTGGGTTTTTTCGGTGCTTTCACGAAATCCCACGAAAATTACTCGAAATTTCCATATCCTGTCTAAACCATAACATATTCTGCACCGCGTGCGTCCAGGTATTTTTTGGTCATTGTTAAATTTTTATGCCCCAGCAGTCTTTGTGCGAAATCCTCTCCGCGCTCTCTTTCATAGAGTCTGCTCGCCAAGCTCCTGATCTCATGGAACGGGGGAGGGTTGGGGCCAAACTTTAACTCTGTAGAATCCCTGATATCAGAAAATGCTTGGGTGATTCCGTCTGGAGTTAACGGACCTGGCTTCCTGCCACCACGCCTTACCGCAGAATAAAGCATGAAGTCTGACGGGTTGTTTTTACGACAACGGTCGATAACATCCTGCAATACCAAATCAGCAGAGTCCAGTCGCAAATCAAGTGGCAACGCCAATTTGTGACCTGTCTTTTCCTGCGTGATAAACAATCTTCCATCCCTGATATCGCTGAATCTAAACAGTGATACGTCCTCTCTTCTCTGCCCGGTGACCAGCGCCAGGTCACATGCATTTGCAGCCCATCCAGAATGAGCGGTAGCGGCTTCCCTTATTATCTCAAACTGCTCGAGCAAAAGACGCTCACGCTTCACTTTTGGCGTCGGCGTTCTTGTCGGCTCTGCCGGGTTCCTTTCAATATGTCCCTCGACGATCGCCTCCCTGAAAATATCCAACAATACCGAACGCAGGCCTGAGGCCATGCTCTTCTTATCGCAGAGTATGTAACTCTCCAGGAAAGTAGATACATCCTTCGTGCTGACCGACGATAGCGGCATACGTCCGAATTCATCACTGATAGTGGCGATCTGATTGCGCCTGACCTTCATCGTGTTGGGCTTCAATTCTCTTCGCTCAAGAATTACTTCGTAGCGCTCGAGCCACGCTTTCACCGTAAATGTTGGTGTTTCCTTTATACGGTCTAGCAGCGCTGACGGAAGGTAATTTTGGTCGATGTAGTTGTTGGCCTCGATGGCCTGAGAAATGGCGTCCTTTCTGTCGATCCGGCCAAGAGATAATTCTTGACCGGTAATCGGGTTTCGCCAGCTATAAAGCCTGTCTCTTTTACGATAGGTCAGGTTACGGGGCAGGTTAGCGTCGTAACGTACTGGCCTTTTCGCCATGAGTCAGTCTCTCCAGTAGAGTGCCGCCAGTTGGCAGCGCTAAGCGTTTTGATTTGGGACGAAGGTTCTTTTTGCTCGGATCCACATAGATGGCATCAGGCTGAACCTTATATTCTTTTCCGTGAAGTTCCGGAGCAGGGTAAATGCGCCCCTCCCGCGCCCAGCGGCGAAGTGTTGAAAGAGACGGCGGGGTTGAATAAGTCGAATTCGCCCATTCCTGCAGATTAAGAAGCTTGGCCATACTACCTCCGGATCCGGCAACTCATTATAGAGCTGCCGGAAAACTGTTAATGAAATATCGTTATCAAGAAACCTGACCCGGCAGTGCGCGCAGCCGGCGCATACCTGTCATCGCCGTGGCCACGTAGCTGGCCTTGCGGTTCACTACTTCTACCCAGACCTTCACGCCTTCAACTCTCACCGTGTACGTCTCTTTCATCTTGCTGCGGCCATAGTCGCCGTATCGTTGTTGGTGGGTTGCCAGTGCGATGTCGCATGCCTGGCGCGCTAATGGGGATTGCTGATTGGCACGGTTAATTAGTCGCATGCTCCGCTCCTTTGATACGCTTAAACTCAATAACCCACACCCACGGGTTAGCGTTCCAGCTATCATCGCCGTAGATGGATTTCCACAGGTAGGCAAAGGCATCTGTCGCGTCAGGCTCTGGATTAGCGCAACCGCATGGCTCAGGTTCACCGCAATTGAGACAGCCACCGTCAATAATTCCTTCTGCTCGCGCATCCTCTTCGCTGATAGCGTTCAAGCGCTCAACGCGAACGTCAGTAATCTCCAGCAGGATGCGGCTGGCCCAGCGCGGCATGTGGATTGATGGCCGCCAGCCACAATGCAGATTGTCGTCAGCGTCGTAATATTCCGGAGCAGGTTTGCCGTCGGCGGCATACTTGCAAAACTCTGGCTTTTCGAATTTAGAACTGTCTTCGAGATACGACTCCATTTGTTCGTAATCGAATAGTGGCCCCTGATGGGTCTCGCGAACCCAGATGCGATCGCCGATGGAACCGAGCGGACAATTGAAAATGCTGCTTTCTCCATAATGCCCGTACCACTGAAAACCACCGCCAACATTTCTGATTAGGGCTGGTGAGTCTGGTCTATCCCCAGCGGGCTGGTTTTTCATGATTCGCCGCGTCTGCGTCTTTCTGCCATCGAGAATGGCGCGAACCATCTCTCTGTTAAAAATCATTCCGCGCTCAGTCATTCCATGCCTCCAGTTCGTTCTGGATTTCTTCGTCGATTTCGTCGTTGGTAGCTTCTTCGTCCAGGTAGTCACGCGCCTCTTTGAGGTACTTTTCCCGGTGTAAGCGATACCAGAGAGAAAACTCATAGCTCCAGCTGTTCGGCTCGCCGTCATAGTCAACCTTGGCGTTACGTTCCGCCATGCTCTCGACCATGCAGTCGGCAGTGGTCAGCGCCGCTTCGTGGATGTACCCGCGCAGGTCACGCTTGCGCCAGTACGGATTTACTTTCGAATCGCAGAGCGGTTTAAATTCGACTTCCCAGCGACGGATGCAACGTGCATTTAATGATTTACTCATTTCTTTACTAGGAGGGCGAACCCTCCTGCCTCCCTTAGCCCACGTATTCCGGTTTCATATCCGCCAGGGTGATGCTGAACTGATCGTGCAGTTCGTCGCCCATGTGACGCTTATTGGTTGCCAGCACGCGCTCAACTTCGGCGAATCGCTCTGCTGCGCCCGGTTCATCCGGAGACGGCAGGGAATTAATCGCGGCTTCAACCTTGTTACGTGAATCAACCAGGTAGTAGCGCTTCACTGCTTTGTTCTTCAGCTCGGTGAACAGGGCGGATCCGAGCGTGGCCTTCGCACTTTCGATGTCAGCACGCAGCGCTTTGGCGCTATCAACATCCTGTGCAGCATCGATGCGTTCGCGGAAATCATCGGCCAGTGAGCCGATATTTACCGATGATTCCTGTGCGCTCTGTGTGGTTGTGACGGTGTCACCTGAGATATCCGCCAGGCTAACGCGTTGCGGCGCCGGGTTAATCTCCTTTTCTGTGCGCTGCTCGACTTCATCCGGGGTATACACGCCGAGAACGACCGCAGGGCAGTACAGCCTCGCCCAGTATTTAAGGGCCAGATATGCGATCTGCTGTTTCGGGTTCGAAATCCACAGTGGAGAGTTACGTGTAATCACGCTGGAGAGGAATACCGGTTCGCCCCAGGTAATCTCACTTTCGCCGCGAATGACGGCGCCCACACGAACCGACAAACCTTGCTCATCGGCGCTGTTCCAGCCCCGTACCATTTCTTTCTTGTCGTAAGTCCCGCCGCCTTTTGCAGGCTTCTTCACGATCTCTTCGCGGCTGCTGGCGCATTTCGACCAATCGCCTTCGTACTCATAGTGAAAGCGGCCAACGATGGCGTTAGAGCTGGAGATCACCGCGTTTACCAACTGCGCTTCGTAGCCCAGCACGCCGTTGACCAGGTGCGTTTTCTGCGCCACTGCGTAAGGGTTCATGCCCCATTGCATGGCCTGCATGATGATTGCCATGCAGTCGGCAGGATTCCCGCGAAGATGCTCGGGAACCGTGACGGCAGCCTGTGCCATCAGTCCCGCCACTGACTGAAGCTGCGTTAATGCCTGAACGTTAAAAATGGCGTTGCTGGCGGAAATAGTGTTCGGAGCCTGTTGCTCTGCAGTTACGATATTCATGTTTTCCATCATCGTTCCCCTTATGCCTGAGTACGCAGCGCTTCAAGGCGGCGCAGGTCGAAGTCGTTCAGTTCGTCGGTATAATCAGCTGTGATGGGCGCTGGCCATTCGCCAGTGTCAAAGCCGGTAGCGATAGCACGCATTGATTTGCGGTACTCAAGCATGCCCAGCTCCAGCAGTTCGGCGGATGCCTCGATGATGGCGATCCAGTGGTAGTCCTCGTCCTTGTTGACGAAAATCCAGAAGAACTGGTCCAGTGCTGCGGTCTCGCAATACATGGCGGCGCTCAGATGGTAGTCACGGTCGATGATTTCCCGGTGCAGCTTGGCGCGCAGGCCTTCCTGCTTAATGTTCCACATGCTGATGGTTTTCAGGTCGGCACCGATGCGCACTCCGTCCAGGTCGATCTCAAGGTCTGGACGAACGCGGACTTCCAGACCGGTTTCATCGTCAAAGCCAAAATAGCTGACCTCAACGGCGCGACTCGGGTGCTGAAGCAGCATCCCGGCAGTTGGGTGCTGTAGCAGGGCTTTCTGAATGGCCAGTGCGGTGCTCAGTTGCTGGCGGGTGACCAGTACTTTCCCTTGCGGATTCTCGCGCCACGCATCCAGCAGTTCGTCGGCAAAGACGGCGTCTGGTTTCACAGACTTCACGGTCTGAATCAGATCCGCTTTGGTACCGGACACTTTCAGCGGTTGCGGTTTCTGCGCTTCCTGCGCCACCAGGTCAGGATTGATGATTGCCAGCTGCTCGAGTAAGGCATCACGGCTACCACTGGTTTTCACCTGGGCAGGCAGAGTGGCGTTGTATTCCTTGATGCAGGCTTTCATCGCCGCTGCGGTCTGCTTCTGGTCCGCTTCGATCCGCTGGTACTCTTCGGGCAGAGACATGTAGCTCTGGCCAGTTTCCTCGAAGGACCCACCCAGTGGCACCTGAGCAGGAAGAGCGGCGTTGTATTCTTCGAGCAATGTCTTGATGTCGTCAGCGCTCAGCTGTGCCGGCAGGCCTGCGTTGTACTCATCAATAAACGCGCGGATTGTTGCCGTTGTGGTGAACGCGTCTTCCGGGATCATCGGTTCAACGCTGAACTCTTCATCGAGCAGCTCTGGCTGCAACGCAAGGCCGTGCACCAGGTTACCCATGTCCAGCACCGGAGAACGCTCTTTGGTGATCGTTTTGGCAACGTGGCGCGCGTTGAAGTACATAAGGCTAACGCGGGCATCTTTTACCTGCGTGCTGCTGATTCCGTTCGCTGCATGATAAACCTCGTTCGGCAAACCTTCATAGCGGCCTGGCTCAAAGTAAGCGGGGTACACAACAGCCGGTTCGTCAGATTGCGCTTCTGGCTCGGTTTGTGTCGCAAGTGGATCGGTTTGGTTTACAGAATCGCTGTTTTGGCTAACAGAATCCGTATTCTGGTTCACATCGGCTTGCTGGCTGGTATGTGACTCTTCACCAGTTTCCAGACTGCTCTCGCCTGACTGCACTTCATCACCAGCCTGTTTTTCATCACTGACAGTTTCTTCCATCTGCACATCGCTGGTGGTTTCCTCATTAACTGGTGAACGGTCATCTGTTTTTAGTTGCTGATCACCCATCAGGCCATCAATGGAGAATACGCCGTTGCCCATGTTGGCGATTTGTGGCTGTTTCGCTGCTGTTTTCTGCTCCGCAGCGACCTGCTCATTAACCTCATTTTCCCAGCTGACGTCCGGCGCATGACCAGCATCAGCCAGCGTTTCTTCTGAGGGGTTTGAGTGGTCATTTTCGGTTAGATTGGCATTAATATATGCCCGCAACCGCCCAGGAAAGTTAACTAACTCGGATGACGTGCCGCGGATGAGTGCAAAGATGGCGGCGCGTGAAAAGTCTAGGATACCAGCGGTTTTGCGCAGCGCCTCAGACCATTCGCTGAACGGACTTTCTTTCTTGCTGACAATCTCTTTAGCGCGACGGTAGACCCCACCAGGAATGTCGTAGATATTGAAATCCATTGGCAAGGTGGCCAGCGCAATTTCAACATCCAAAGTGTCCAGTGTGTGGACATAGTCGGTATTACGATCGGTCTTATTTCCACCGCCAGCATTGGTTTTGACGTCAGTGCGTTGAATCTGCGCAACACGGTTGCCTTTCTGCCATTCCTTGACCAGCAGGCCGCGATCGATATATTCAGTTTTGAACCACACCGTCAGGAACTGGATAACTGTTGCCAGCTCCGGTTTCTTACCGTCGACAGGGAAGACTTTCTTAACGGCATTCACGACTTTATGAATATCGTGCTCAATGGCTTTTTTGAATGCTTCCACATTCTCAGCAGCCAGCAGCAGGTTTTGGGCGTACGCGTTATCAGTGTCCATCTCAAGGCGGACAATCTCGTTTTTCTGACCAGCGTCGACGTGATAGAGATATTCACCATCACCGATGAACTGAGCCAGTACGCGCTGACGGAATGGCAGGGTGGCAACGACGATCAGGTTCGGCTGCTCTGACTGCTGAGATTCTTCTGCGGTGCTGTCTTCAGTATCGGCGTCGTCGACAGACTCATCTTCAGCCTGTTGCTTAACATTCCAGGTGCGCTGGTCTTCGGCCAGTTCGTAACGATCGCACCAGGTGAAATCAACTTCGCCTTCTTCTGGCAGGTCGTTGTACACCGGGAAATCAGTGCGAATCGGTTTGGCGTAGTCCTTACCACGACCCGTTTCGATGCCAGCATCTTCCAGTGCAACGTCCAGCTGCAGATTGGCGCGAGCCTCGGTTTTCGCAGTGAACCAGACCACTGCATCTTGCTTTCCGGATTTCTGAGTGGCTTTAACCACATTAAAGAATTCCATGTGAGATCCTCTTTTTTGGGTGTTAGAATCCCCGAGCCATTGATAGCGCCCATTGGGTTAACTTTGGTTTTGATGTTGTTTCCGGTGTAACTTTGGTCGGTGCCACCGGACGTAGATCCCGCCTTGCGCGGGGTGTACGTTAGCCTTCGTGAGCCATCTGGTCGTGCGAAGCGCAACGTCTGGAACAGTACTCTTTCTCTTTGCGCGCCAGCAGTGAGCCGTTGCGGTAGAGAAGGGTGCCTTTGATTACTTCTTCCGGTTTAACCGGCTTGCTGCAGTAACCGCATTTCTTGTCTTGCATGACACTCTCCGTTAATGGCTGAGGCCATTCCCCAGACCGTTCAGATAAACTTCAACCAGCAAATCCCTGGTGTAAGTCATCTCAACGCCTCGATGCAGATACAAACGACCACGAGCATTAGCTGATGCTGTCCAGGTTGAGTCTTTGTGTTTGACGAGCATTCCAGGCTGAACTGCGCCGCGGTTTACTGTCTGTGTACCGTAGTGCTGATGAACCATGATGTTCTCCAGTTTTTCTGAGTGAACTTCGCTGGTGGTGCTGTGACGCTGATCTTCACAGTTGAGCGTTTTAACTCTGCAATTCACCACCGCGAAGCTCACTCTGTGCTTTGCCCTTGTCGCCAGGCTGGCGGAACGTTTCAAACCTACTGCGCGTTAATCTCACCACCTCATTCCGGTCTTCGTATGCCCCGGACGGCTACTTCGTGGGCGTCCTGCCTCGATGGTTGTGTTGATGAACAGAGTAAAACACCACTTTACTTTTTAGTCAAGCAATGCAGATTAATAAAGTAAAGTGATGCTGTACCTGTGCGAAATTTATGCAGATTATTGCTGCGAAAGTGGGCTTAAAATGTATATGATTAAAAAAACATCAATGAGGGTGAGTTATGGATCGTGACGAACTGGAAGAAGACCGCGCAGCGTTTATTGCGGGGGAGATTGGTGGCGCAGTTGTCAGTCTGATAGCTAACGGGATAGTGATCAGCCGTGATGCAGTTGTGAATAGCCTAGAGGCTAAGCGCAGGGCAGTGGGAAATGTGATTCACAAGGGTGTATTGCGAGATGCGGCTGCTATGGTGAGAAAAGGGCAATAAAAAACCCGGCAATGCCGGGTCGATTTACTGCCTACTCAATAACCTGAATGCGGTGTAAACAGCACCAATGATTGCTGGGATTGCTAAGATTATCGCTAGCTTGGCTTCTGCAATAGCAGTTTTGGTATTGGCTTCGATTAGCTTAGCTGAGTTGTCAATCTTGTCAGCCGTGCTTTTGGAAGTTGCGTCAAATCGTTTGTCAACGTCATCAAATCGCTTTTCGATGTTATCAAACCGATCATATACACGGTCAAATTTAACATCCATTTTAGCCATAGTTTCGTTAAGGCGTGACAATGTTAACTCGATCGAGTCAACTTTCTTTTCTAGTCGTTCTAAACGCTCAGTCATATCGCCACCTCCACCATTACCACCATCATAGCTGTTGATGTGAGTTCCGTCAGTAATTTCTTCCTTCCGTTTACGCCTAGTTTCGTCAAGATCAAAAATTGGCATTATTAATTTTCAACCTCGTTTTTGTTTACACTGACATAAAAAAAGGACTCAAGTGAATCTACAAACTCTCTGTTGCTCAGCTTGACCATATCTTCCGCGAGGTTACATTTGACTTGATAAACACCGCTTTTCTTAAATTCAACACCATGAATTTCAAGATGGGCCAATGTTACTTTCTGTCCATCCTCTGGCTCAGAGAATAAAGGCACTTGCATTTGATTGTTGGAAGTCACTGCAGGATCTATGACTGTATTTCCATCAAAGAGAATATCCGCATCTACAGCATATGGCTCATTAGCGGAAAACAGCATGCCAGTCGTCACAATCACAATATATGACATATTGGGATCAGCATTTCTTATCAACATCTGAGGTGTATAGGACTGGCTACTGGCTATCATGCCTGGACTTGCGACGGTGACATAAGCAAAAGAGATTTTGTTCATTGCCATGTTTATTCCTGATAAAAGGTTATGAATTGAGAACAACCCCGTATCTGGAGTATGTGGGGTTAACATACTGGAGGTTATGACATTTACTCAGCATCACCCTTGATCCGCCGCCCCATGTATTTTGCGTACAGTTCATCGAGTTCCTTCAACCGCAGAGATACAATCCGCAACATGTTCTGTTGTTCTTCTTCTGGCAGTTGGCGGTAGAGTTCCAGCAGACGCTGTTCGTCCGGCTTAAGACCATCTTTCTCCCCGACATCCTCGCCAAGTAACCAGGGGACGGATACCCCAGCTGCATCAGCAACCGCTAATGCAGAACTTTTGCTGATTCTTCCTGTTTTGAACCAACTGGAAACAGCCTGCTTACTGACACCAGCAACCCTGGCCATCTCTGTTTTAGAGAAACCTTTCCGGTTCAGTTCTGTAAGCCTGGAGATCAGCCCAGCAGTCATTGTGTTTTCGCTCATTTCACTAGTGTAAATGATTGCTTTACCAGTAGGTAGGCATTCATTGATTGACTCATTGGTAAAATGATGCTTTACTTTTTCCATCTAAGGAGGTCCTATGACTGGTATTGAGAAAGCTATTCAAAAGTTCGGCACAGGTGCGGCACTCGGAAGAGCGCTTGGATTTTCAAAAATGACAATTTCCAACTGGAAAAAAACTGGCATTCCGCCCGATCACATTCGCTCTGTTTTTGAGCTTACGGGAGTCACCCCGCATGAGTTGCGGCCTGACTTATATCCCAATCCAACCGATGCCTTACCAGTGCAAGAAACGAGGACGTAAACGTGCAATCACTATCACTTCATCAAAATAGCGGATATCAAACGGCTGCGATGATAAATCGCAATCAACCTGTCTCGGTAGATAAACATGACCAGATCCGCGATGCCGTTCGTGCGTGGGCGGGTGTAGATGGTCAGGACGTAGTTACGGCTCTGATCATCGAAGAGTACCGGGCGCAAGGGGGTGACGAGATCACTTTCTCTGGTGACCTCAGCCGACAGCGCCAGAAGCTTTTCCGCTTTCTGGACAACCATTTTAACAGCGAACGGTACCGCGAGAATGTTCGCCAACTGACTCCGGCAATTCTTGCTGTCCTTCCACTCGAGTTCCGCAACCGTCTGCTACCAGAAGACAACGTTATGGCTCGTCTGGCGCGTATGGAGAAAGAAACCAGCGAAGCGAAGATAGCCGTCGCGATGGATGCGCCACGTCATCAGAAGCTGAAAGAGTTGAGCGAGGGGATCGTGGAGATTTACCGCGTTGACCCTGGCTTAACCGGGCCGCTGATGGAGATGGTGCAGATGATGCTGGGGGCTATATGACCGGTTCAAAAATGGCGAAAGCCGCGGTGCGCGAACACCAACGGCTTTCTGGTGCAATTCATTGCGAAATCATTGCGGGGTAAGTATGCCTAACAACAAATTGTTTTGCCAGCGTGTCGGACCGCGACTGGATAAATCTTCCCTTAATTATTCTTCAGGAGGACTTAATGGCCGGGGACTGGATAAAGATGCGTACATCACTGGTCACCAGCCCGAAGGTGAACGGAATTGCGCGAATACTGGAGCGTTCACCGGAGGTGGGAAAAATGTTCACACTTTCGCATAAAACCACGTTATCAGACGTTGTAACGCGTAACGTAACCCGTAACGTTACGGTGTCGTTACTAGTAACGTTTTGGTCTGCGGCAAATGAACACTCGCGTAACGGTGTATTTGAAAATGCAGACCTGTCTGATATCGATGATATTGTCGGAGTACCCGGTTTTGGGGCTGCATTATCAACCGTAGGCTGGGCCATTTATGATGCGGAGAATAACTGCGTCATTCTTCCAAACTTCAATGAATACAATACGTCAGGTGATATGCGCTCAGCTACGGCCAAGACAAATGCGCAGCGCCAGAAGGAGTTTCGTGAACGGAAAAAACTCCAGGAAAGTAACGTAACGAGTAACGTTACTAATAACGTAACGCGTAACCACAGAGAAGAGAAGAGAAGAGAAGATCTAAACCCAGAGAGAGAACGCGCGGGCGGAAGTCATTCTGGGGATGATATTTCTGGAAATCACCCACCTCTGCCAGCTATCCCTCCCAAACCTCAGAACGAGGATTTTGGGCCCGGTCTGGATTTTGGCCCATTGGGTAAATTTCCGATCACTGACTCATGGACCCCGTCTCCAGACTTCGTGCGTCAGGCTGCGCTCTGGGGTAAGAACGTCGGCACTGAGCCGGGTTACACCGCTGAAGAACTTCAGCAATTCCGTGATTACTGGATACCTGACGGCAAGGTTAAACACCAGTTGGCTTGGGAGCAGACCTTTGCTAACAGTCTGTTGCAATCGCGTGGTCACGGCCAAAGGACCGTCCATGTTGGACAGCGAGATCCCAACCGAATTTCTGAGCCAGATAAAACCATCCCGACCGGGTTCAGGGGGTAACGGTGAAAAACATTGTTAATTCTGGCAGCGCTCTTGAGCGCCTGAAGAAACTCATTCCGCCAGGAGTTCAGCCGAAGTTCACCAGCGCGGAAGAGCTGCTGGCGTGGCAACGGGAAGAAGGACTGAAACATTGCGAAGAGCTCGACAAGCTGAATCAGAAAGCGCGTACAGAGAAAATCTTCGGTCGCTCTGGCATCCAGAGCCTGCATCGCAGCTGCACGTTCGCCAACTACGAAGTATCCGGTGAGCAACAGCGCAAGGCCTACACCATGGCGAAAAGCTACGCGCAGAACTTTGGGGCTGGCTTTGCGAGTTTTGTATTCAGTGGCGGCCCTGGTACCGGGAAAAACCATCTGGCAGCGGCAATCGGGAATCATCTCCTGTCCGGTGGCAAATCTGTGTTGGTCGTGACTATCCCTGACCTGATGCTACGCGTTCGCGAGTGCTACGACGGTGGTCAGTCAGAGGCCGCATTGCTGGATGACCTATGCAAAGTTGATCTGCTGGTCCTGGATGAAGTCGGTATTCAGCGCGGAAGCAACGGCGAGAAAGTCATTCTGAATCAGGTTATTGACCGTCGCCTGTCGTCGATGCGTCCGGTGGGGATCCTGACGAACCTGAACCACGAAGAACTTCTCGGAGCGTTGGGCGCGCGGGTTATCGACCGTCTCCAGATGGATGGCGGAATGTGGGTGAACTTTGACTGGGGCAGCTATCGCAAGAACGTTAGCCATCTCCGGATCGTTAAATAACTTCGAGGGCAAATCACTATGGCAAGCAAATCACTGTGGGCAATCGTTGATTTTCTTCGGACTAACCAGACCGTAACGCCGCGTCAGGTTCAGAACCTTCTGGAATGCGACTGCAAGAAAGCACACAACCTGCTGCTTCACCTGGTACGCAGAGCGGTAGTAATCCGCACTGGTGAGCCGCATCGCCCGGTCTATTCGCTGCAACCCGGCGGGGAGTTGAACATCAAGCAGATCAAATCGAAAGTGAGAAGAAACATGGTTACTTCAGTTTGCCGAACTAGTCCGGCGATGAAGCGGGTTCTGGCGTTTTACGGGAGAGCATTAGTATGACCGACAACATGACGATTCTTGATATGTGTTGCGGCTCCCGCATGTTCTGGTTCAACAAGCAGGATACCCGCGTCGTGTTTGCTGATATTCGCGCCGAAGAGCACGAGTTGTGCGACGGTCGCCGCCTGGTTATCAGTCCCGACCTGATTGCCGACTTTCGTTCACTGCCGTTCGCTGATTCTTCTTTTCCGGTTGTAGTGTTTGACCCGCCGCACCTCGAGCGCGTGGGCCAGTCTGCCTGGATGGGTAAAAAATACGGGCGACTGAACAAAATAACGTGGCGCTCTGACTTACGCTCCGGTTTCAAAGAAGCGTTTCGTGTGTTGCGGCCACACGGCGTTCTCATATTCAAATGGAACGAGACGCAGATCCCGGTTAGCCAGATTCTGGCGCTTACAGATGTAAAACCTGCAATTGGTCAACGTACTGGGAAAAACGACAAAACCCACTGGATTATTTTTGTTAAAGGCGGTGCAGCATGACATTCAACTTAACAGACTCAACTAACCACCCGGCAAACGGACCGCTGACCGTTGAGTGAATCACCTGCCTCATCGCAGAGTTGCAACACTCCCTCCAGTACCAGAACGGCGGAGACATGGCATACGTCATCGCTGATGCGATTAAAGGGCTGGAAGAGTTGCTTGTGAGTCGGGAGGCTGAGATGGTATTACCGGATGGGTTGCGCCATTCTTTGAAAAGTTGGTGACGCAATGTTACCAAGCGAGAGCCTCTGCAGAACAAGTGTTGCGACTGGTTACGCGTTAATTTAAAGCTTGAAAGGCAATAAGAAACGATCTTACTTTGCGCGATGATGCCCTTTCATAAAGAAGGGCATTTTATGCAATGCCTCCTAAGCACTGATATTTAGGGGGATTGTTAAAAATCGCATCTTTTTTGCTGCGTTTTCCGTGACAAGATCCCGTTACCTGTTAAAATCTTTTGCACAGATTCAGTGATGTGAATCTTCATAAAAAAAATAAAAACATAAATTTCAAAGAGTAATCAATAAAAATGCAGGCTCAACCAAAGACTAAACACCAAGAGTTGGTCGATAAGCTAACATCCTATATAGACTCTAAATCTCAGTTATCTGAGTCTGATGTGTTGGAAATTGAGCGCGAGATCGCGGCATTGCACGTTGAATCTCGTTCTTATGTAACTGCGTTACTAAAGGTTGCGTTGCAAAAGCATGATGAAGCTGTTGAGTGGTTCAAAGATGCTATGGTTACAGCAGGTGACAATTCCTCAATTGTTGCAGGTAACTATGTTGGATATCTGAGTTGTTCGGCACATAACCTCTTCCATAGAATTGAAGTGTTTCGATTGGCTGAATTGTTCAGCAGTCAACGAATTTGGAAGATGGCCCGAAATGCGGCGTTTTGTGTAGGCAATGAAAAGCTTGTCAAAAGGTTTACCGTTAAGTTGAAAGCATTTCTCGACGGTAAGGAACGGGAAGACCTTGAGCAGGAGGGCGCGCGAATGGTGGAAGTTATTGCACAATTCAAAGAGGCCACTAAGCTGACTTCATCTGAGATCGAGCAACTATGTGATGCGGCTGAGAAAATTGCTAATGATCATGGCGTGAACTGTGTTGGAGTGGAGTATTTCATCTCTGGTGGTTATGACAATGCCCTGATCGTTTGCGCAGAAACCCAAGACGCGAATGTGCTCACAACGTTGAATTTAGAACTGATTTCTATGCTTACTGAAGACGCCTATATTGATCGTCCTTTTACTTCGTGGTTTAAAAGCACTGAATTGAAAGGGGTGGAGCTATGAGCGTATCCGGGCAGGATTTCATTGAGTTTGCCAAAAAATGCCTTCAATTCAATGATGAAATTGGTTATAGGAATGCCGTTGGCCGCTCTTACTATGGCGTATACCATGAGATCAGCGGCAAGCTTGAACACTGTTATGTATTGGATTCTCACGAAGAGGTGAGAAAGTATTTGATGAGTCCGGCTCGGTGTAAAAAGGAACCTTACGATAAAGAAGGGCTCAAAAAAATAGGGGCTTATCTGCACCATCTTCATGTTCAAAGAAAATGGGCTGATTATACCCTTAACCGCGACATGCACAGGTCTGATGCTGAGACGGTGATAAATATTGCCAAGGAAGCTATGGATAAAATCCAGTCTGTTCATGAGGAAGTTTACCCACCTCCAGCAGCGTAAAACAGCTCTAAGAAAACCACCTCAAAGGTGGTTTTTTTTCGTCCTTCTATGGAGAAAAGACAAGCAGGTTACACGCTGCGGCGCTGGTAAGGGCTAATTAGCCGGAACCGTGCCAAACTCGGAAGGTCGCCTGATGGCTAAATCCTCCCCAGAGCAGAAATCTGTTGAGGGTGCCATGTGAGATATGTTGAGTTTATAATTAATAGCTAACTATTATATTTAGTTTGGATCCTACAGTCTTAAGAGATGATGTGATGTTCGAGTCTGAAGGTGTGGATGAGTATGTATAACCAGGATTTTCAAGGATAGATGCTATTAAATTCAAGTGTCTAGAAGCGTCAATAACATCCTCGTAATTAGGAACTAATCCTATTTTAGAGAAGTGTTTATAGCAAGGAATTGCTTTTGATTTGGCTATTAATAAACCAGAGGATGCTTTTATCTCATTAATCAACTCAGCATTTGCACGAAAGTTCATAATCTTACTTTGTTCTCTAAGCAAGAGTGAAGAGACCTTCCCTAGATGCTCTTTAAACGACACGTAGGGATCTAATGCGCACTTGGTTATTATTTGCCCTATTACATATACTGTTACGCCAGAAAGAACCGTAGTAAAAACCGTAATCCACATAATCAGTTATCCCCCTTTTCTAATTAAAACTACTCATTTTATAACATCACTGCTTCATTCGGAGAAAGTATTTATGTTGAAGCATAACATTGCAGCAAAAACGCCAGAAGAGCAGGACAAGATGAACGTCGACTTGGCTGCTTCCGGCGTTGCATTCAAAGAGTGGTTAGAACAGTTTGTACCTATTGAGGAGGTTGTAAGTATGCAACCTTCCTATTTGCAGGATTTTTTCAAGGAAAGGTTAAGCTTCTACCGAGATAAACTTCCTCAAAAACGCCAATGGGAAAGCGGATTTCCTCCAAGAGGACTGCCAGTATTGGCATATGTAAATAGAGTTTATGAACTGGCTATGTACAAGACCGAAGGATGGTTTTACCTCGATGATGGTAGCTTCGATAAAAAAGCGGAAGTCGATCCTAAATATTGGATGACGTTGCCCCCATATCCCTCCCGCTAGGATATCCATTATCTTACTGTCGAAAAGCCCGCTTTTGCGGGTTTTTTCTTGTCTGGACAGTTTTGCCAATCTGATTTGGTAAATTCCAAATACTCGGAAAAACTTAGCGGATACAACGGCATGGCTTTGGCGAAAAGTGCTATTAACCACTTGAATATGAGGCTCAATAGGTATACTGTATGAATGTACAGTATATTGATGTAGAGGGAATTATGAAGATAGAACTTACCATCAACAAATCAAAAGACCTGCCGCGCGGCGCCATACCCGCACTCGAGAAAGAGTTGCTTAAACGACTTCAAAATCAATATGAAAATTGTTCTCTGGTTATCCGCAGGGCTGGCGGCGATAGCCTGACTGTTTTCGGTGGCGACAAGGGCGATAAAACTAAGGTGGAGGAAATCCTGCAGGAAACATGGGAAAGCGCCGACGACTGGTTTTACTGAACTTTGGTTAGGCGGCGCGCAGATAACAGAATACCGAAAATGTGTATCCCTTTGATGCTGTTGCCGACAATTTTTAACCACGTCTGTGTCGATTGAAGGGAGAATAAAAAGTGAGTAATTCAGCATTGCAGGCATCAGATGATCATTGGTACGACCTTGTCAGACGTTCTGATGGTTGTGTTATGTTTAGCTTTCCTTCATCTGGCAGGCATCTGATTTATCGCGTTAATGGAATGGTATCAATGCGACCTTTGCTCGATGATGAAGAAGTCTTTACTCCCAATGGTTTTGTGCAATTTATCCGCCATCTCGGCTACCGGGTAACACCGCCTTCTGATAATATGAAATCAACGGTCTGAACAACCGTAACCTACTGCGCCACGGAGAGAAACCATGGCGCACGAACTACAGCTCATCAAGCAGTCCTCAGGAATCCTGATCCCCGCGACGCCGGAGACCAGCGATGTTCTGCAATCAAAAATCAAACTCGGCGCCGTACTGGTAGCCGAATTTCGTCAGGTGAGGAATCCCGCATTCCATCGCCGTTTCTTTGCGCTCCTGAATCTCGGGTTTGAATACTGGGAACCTACTGGCGGGGCGATCTCCTCCAACGAACGTAAATTGGTGACCGGCTATGCCAAGTTCCTTGCCTCATTCGCGGGAAGTGAAGCCGCACTCCTGGATGCTGCTGAGCAATACCTTGAGCGTATCGCTGATAAGCGCGCCGGTAGTATCAGCATCTGCAAATCCTATGACGCATACCGAGCATGGGTGATCGTCGAGTCTGGCCATTACGACGCTATACAGCTTCCTGACGGCACCCTTCGCAAACACCCCCGCAGCATTGCCTTCGCCAATATGGATGAAACCGAGTTCCAGCAGCTGTACAAAGCCGCGCTCGATGTTTTGTGGCGCTGGGTATTGTCCCGGACATTCAAGACTCAGCGAGAAGCGGAAAACGCCGCATCGCAGCTCATGAGCTTTGCGGGGTGATGGCGATGAAATATTCCTGGTTCCACCATCACGAATGCACAACCGAACAGGCAAACGAGCTGGTGGCGAGTTATCGCCGTCGTGGCGCCACAGTAGAACGCAGCCTGAACCGCGACAACATCACCTGGACCGTCAGCGTTCAGCTGCCGGAAAGCGAGAAAGCGCCGCGCCCGAGTAAGGTCTGGCAAAACAGGGCGTGGGGTTGAGCATGGCTAAGCTACCGCGCCGTAAGTGCGCCAACAAAGAATGCCGCCAGTGGTTCCACCCTGTTCGCGATACGCAGACTGTCTGCGGTTATGAGTGCGCCAGCGCGGTTGGAAAAGAGCAGACCAGAAACGTCAGGGAGGCGGCACAACGCAAGGAGTCTGCCAAAAAGCGCGCCACTGAGAAAAAAGAGCGAGCCGCCTGGCGCCAGCGTAAAGCTGCGGTTAAGCCGCTGAAGCACTGGGAAGATTTAACGCAGCGTGTAGTCAATGACTATATTCGCGAGCGTGACCATGATTTGCCATGCATCAGTTGCAGGACGTTCGACACCGTCCAGTGGGAAGCTGGTCACTACCGGTCACGCGGTAAGGCATCACACCTGCGCTACAACGAAGACAATATCAGTAAACAGTGCCACCACTGCAATGTGCAATTGTCGGGCAATCAGCAGCAGTACCGGCTTGGGCTTATAGAGAAAATCGGGTCTGAGCGCGTTGAGGCTCTCGAAAACAATAACACCCCGCACCGATACACCATCGAAGAACTCGAAGCCATCAGAAAGCATTACAGCGCGCTGAGGCGACAACTCGTCAAAGCAAGGGAGGCCGCATGACATTCGAATCCTACTTTGCCGATCACCTCCGCGTTCGTTGGCAACGATTGCGCTTATATCACTTTCCCGGCTCTGTACTGACGGACTACCGAATACTGAAGAACTACATCAAAACCATAGGCGGTGCTGTATGAACACTCAATTTCTCGAATACGTGCGCCAGCAACTGATAGTGGCCACCGCCGATCTGAGTGGTGCGACAAAAGGGCAGTTAATGGCCTGGCTTGAGAACGCACAGTTCGATACCGGTACCTTTAAGCGGAAGAAGATGAAGGTGAAGGATGAGGTTACTGGCGAGATGATAACTCTGGATAACCCGCCAATCCCCGGTAAACAGTCGCATGCTAAGGGATCGCATATTCCGCTGGTGCAGCCGGTTGAATACTCCACTGCATCGTGGCGCCGCGCGCTGATGTCACTCGAAGAACACCAGAAGGCCTGGCTGTTATGGAACTACAGCGAGAATGTGCGCTGGGATAATCAGGTGCTGATTACTCAGTGGGCGTGGTCGAAATTCTGCGAGCATCTGGCCGGAAAGAAGGTGGCGAAGAAGACCATTGACCGTTTACGGCAGTTGATATGGTTGGCGGCGCAGGATGTGAAAGCGGAACTGGCCGGGCGCGATGTCTATCAGCAACAGGACTTAGCTGCTATGTGTGATGTCAAACCGGACAACTGGAGCCACAATTACGCGGACTACTGGCGAGTTATGTGCAGCATCTTTAAGGGGCTCGATAGCGAATCCTTGCTTTGTACTGTGAGAACACGATCACAACAAAAGGCGACTTATTCGCAGCAGGGTATTGCAAAAGTCAATTAAATAGCATACATTTCGTGTAAATCTGATATTGTGCCATTGTTGTATGCACTGGCAGTAAATGAGTTTTCAAGCCTGAGGTTAACGCCTTGGGCTTTTGCGTTTCTGGAGCGTGAGTGTTCAGCTCATTGTCCAAAAGTGTTCAATTTTTGCGTTTGATGTGTTTTTTCATTCATGCAATATTTGACGAATAGCTATAAGTAAAACTTTGACCGTGCCTATTAGCCGCTGCTTCCCGTGATGTCAGCGGTTTTTTTTCATTAAAACAGGGCTGCCCATTGGCGGCCTTTTTAATTTCAGGCCTCACGGGAATCATCCGCTACGTGCTTTGTTGATAAATCCAGCCCGTGAAGCCTGACCCTTTTCAAACACACAGCGCCATCCGAACTATCGGAGGTGAGAGACTATGAAAATGAACGAAAAAACTCCTGACTTCTGGGCAGAGGTACTGAACGGCCTGAAAAACTCCTGGCCCCAGATATCGGGGGCGTTGTTTGCTGGCCTCATTGCCTACGGTCGCCTGATATATGACGGTGCCACCCGTAAGAATAAATGGCTTGAGGGCGTCCTTTGTGGCGCTCTTTCTTTATGTATCACCAGTGCGCTTGATGTGGTCGGACTCCCGGTATCGATATCACCGTTTGTTGGCGGTGTGATTGGATTCGTTGGCGTGGACAAACTGCGCGAGATCGCTATCAGCGCACTCAGAAAAAGGGCAGGGGTGAACGATGACAATCAGCAATGAACCGCGCTGGCTGGTGGAAGCCCGTAAATACATGGGGCAGATGGAAATTAAAGGCCCGCGACACAATCCGTTAATCCTCCAGTTCTGGAAGGACATTAAACGAGGTGGAATTAAAGATGATGAAACGCCCTGGTGTGCCGCTTACGTCGGGTCGATGCTTGAGCGCGTCGGAATCAAATCCACCCGTTTCGAGTCTGCAAAATCCTATCTCAACTGGGGCGTCGAACTTCGCGAGCCAGCCTATGGATGTGTGGTGGTATTCAGTCGCGACGGCGGCGGCCATGTCGGATTTGTGGTCGGGCAGCACCAGAATGGTGACCTGATGGTCCTCGGTGGTAATCAGTCCGACGCTATCAATATTCGTGCATTCTCACGTTCCCGTGTGACGGGTTATCGTTGGCCGGTTAACGAGCCGAGGGATAGCCGCATGTTACCGTTGATGAATGGCACCAGTTCGGTGAAAGAATCATGATTGAAGCTCTACTAGCATCACTGAAAACGTCATGGCGCTGGTGGCTGGTAATTATCGCGGTGGTTATTGTCGTTGGCGCTGTCGCTATTCTCGGTGTTCTGCTGGCACACAGCCAGGCTGACCTGAGCACAGCGCAAAGCGATAAGCGAGTTCTGGAGCATGATAACGCGCTACAGGGACGGGTTATCGCGGTGCAGGCTTTCAACTTCAACCGCTTCAATCAGGTGGCTGAGAATGCCAGCCGCCTTAATTCGTTGATCGATGCAGGTACCGAAAAGACTGTCATCGAATACCGGGAGATTCTTCGACGTGAAAAAACTTGTGACCTGCCTGTTCCTGCTGATGTCGCTGGTGGGTTGCTCGACTACGCGAACCGTTTACGTACCGGGGCAATGCACACCGATTCCGGGAGCGCTGACGCAGCCAGTGATAACGCCACTACCGCCAGCACCCTGACATATTGCCAGGCTGTTCTATGGATTAAGCCGTTGCTGGCTGCTATTGAAAAAGCGAATAACCAACTGGCAGGAATACGCCGGATCGAACAGGAACGGCAATAGCATTACAGCAGGCATTCCATGAGTGTCTGCGATAATGACAAACAGGCAGGTGATCAGATATGGCAAAACCGGACTGGGGAGCACTGCAACACCAGTTCCTCGCCGAGCATGCTAAATCCGGTATTTCCCCCAAAGACTGGTGTGAAGCGCAGGGACTGAATTACACATCTGCGCGGCGCTATATCAAAAAGCCAACTGCGCAAAAAACTGCGCAGAAGAAAGTGCGCAATGCGCAGACTGAACAAGCCCCTACCACTGCGCAGTATGAGCAATCCTCAACTGATGCGCAGACCGATATACAGGAAAGTGCGCAACCCTTCAACCTGCGCAATTACGGCCTTAACGATATGCAGATCAGGTTTGTCGAAGAGTATCTTCTCGATCTGAACAGGACCGCTGCATACACACGGGCTGGCTACAAAGGCGAAGGCAATACGGCTTACGTTAACGCCTCTCGATTGCTAAGAAATGCTAAGGTCAGCCAGGCAATCCGCGACGCGCTGGATGAACGTTCGCGAAGAGTGAAGGTAACGCAGGACGAAGTGTTGAAATGGTGGTGGGACATTGCGACGGCAGACGCCACGCAGCTGACTGAACACCACCGCGGCTGTTGCCGTTACTGCTGGGGGCTCGGTCATAACTACCAATGGCGCGACGCCGTCGAATTCAAGGAAGCCGAGGAAAAGGTTGCCGGGAAGGAAGGAGCCAAGCTACCGCAGGACACTGGCGGCTATGGTTACGACGGCACCGTAGACCCGAACCCGGATTGCCCGCGCTGCAATGGCGTCGGCATCGGTCGCTCTGTATTTCACGACACGCGTGATTTAACTGGTGCGGAGCGGCGATTATTCGCTGGGATTAAAGAGGGCAAATCTGGCCTTGAGGTCATCACCCGTAATCAGGATGAAGCAATGAAGATGGTGGCCCAACACCTCGGCATGCTGAAAACAAAAACCGAACTGAGCGGGCCGAATGGTGAGCCCATACAGCATAATCACACAGTAAGCGCGGAGGATCTGACTGATGAGCAGCTCGCCGCAATTATCGCTGGTAAGTAAGCAGGAAGCAGCGGCCGAGTTACTCAAACGACGCAACGCGCGGGCAAGCCTCCACGACTTCATTCAGTACATTAATCCCGAATACATCACCAGCAAGTTCTCTCAGACGGTCTGCGACGCTCTGGATCAGTTCCTGCTGGATATGATGAACGGGCTGCGCCCGATACTGATTCTCGGTGCGCCGCCGCAGCATGGTAAATCGGATATCGTTTCGCGTTACCTGCCAGCGTATTTCTTCGGAAAATATCCTGAAATGCGCGTGGGCGCTTTGTCGTACTCCGCTGACCTTGCCGGGGACATGAACGCCGATGTTCAGCGCATTATGTCCACGCCGGAATACCGCAACATATTTCCGGGTGCCTGGTTGGGAAATAAGCCGGCTGATGGTGTGGCCGTAAAGCGTAACACTGACGAATTCGGTATAGCCAACCATAAGGGAACGTATGTCTGTGCGGGCGTAGGCGGCCCGTTAACAGGTAAGAAAATCGATCTCGGTATCATCGATGACCCGATAAAAAACGCCAAAGAAGCACTCAGCCCGACGACCAAAAAATCTATCTGGAACTGGTACGTTTCCACGTTTAAAACGCGTCTGTCGAAAAACAGCGGCGAAATCATCATGGCGACCCGCTGGGCGACGGATGACTTATCCGGGCGTGTAGTGGAAATCACGCCACGCGCTAAGGTGCTGGCGTTCCCTGCAATCAACGAGCAGGGTGAAGCGCTGGTGCCAGAGCTGCACCCAAAAGAAAAACTGCTCGAAACAAAAACCATTCTAGGGGATTACTTCTGGTCTGCGATGTATCAGCAGTCACCAAAACAGGCTGGTGGCTCCATTTTCAAAGACGAATGGATCAAGTATTACCTCCCGAAAGACTTGCCGACCAACTTCGACATCGTCATCCACAGCTGGGATATGACGTTTAAAGACAGCGAAGGTACTGACTACGTTGTCGGTCAGGTGTGGGGTAAAAAGGGCGCCAATGCTTATCTGCTTCATCAGGTGCGAGCCCGCATGAGTTTCACCGCAACGCTGAAAGCCGTTAAACGCATGGCTGACGAATTCCCCAAAGGTTTGCGCAAGCTGGTGGAGGACAAAGCCAACGGACCGGCGGTTATTGATTCGCTGAAAAGCACCGTTGCGGGGCTTGTTCCTGTTGAACCGGACGGCAGCAAAGTTGCCCGTGCGCATGCGATCACCGCTGTATGGGAAGCGGGTAACGTTTTCCTTCCCCATAAAGACATTGCACCGTGGATCACCGAGACGGTCGAGGAAATTACCACGTTCCCTGTCGGCGCGAACGATGACGTTGTCGATGCAATGACGCAGGGGCTACGCGATTTGTATCAGAGAAAAACACTCAGCCCACTGGACATCATGTAATGACGAAAAAAAATATCGTTGGTCGTCTGAATGATGGCCTGGTTAGCTTAATGACTTCACTCGGCGAGAAGATCGGCGCGGTGCGGTATAGCAGCAGTAAGCCCGATGTGCCGGATAAAGAACTGCTCGCGATGTATAAAAAATCGTGGGTGGTGAAAAAGTACATCAACAAAACCGCCGACGACATGCTGAAGTTGCCCCGTAAATTTTCTGGCGATGTCGATAGCTCCATAACCAAGCGCATCGCAGACGCTGAAAAAGAACTGAAATTAAACGCAGTCTTTCACTGCGCGCTGGGATGGGCCTCTCTGTTGGGCGACTCGCTAATCGTGGCTATCACTGATTGTGCCGATGACCAGATCGCCTTGCCGCTCAATTTGCAGAGCGAAGATATCGTTAAATTTCTGGTGTTCCGTAAAGGTGAGTACACGCCGGACAGCAATGTCATCACCGATATCCGCTCAGATTGCTTTGGTGAACCGCTAACCTATCAACTTGACGTCGGGACGAAGCAACTCAGGTTTCATCATTCCCGCTGCTGTCGGACAAAGCTGGGCAATCACAGCATTAAGGATCGCGCAAAGTTTGGCACGTCAGACCTTCAGGCGCCCTATGAGCATATCAAAACCTTCGACACAGCAATCCTCAGCACCGGAGACACCATACAGGAGGCAAACGTCGATGTGCTGTTTATCCCCGGCATGAATAACCAGATCGCAACGGGTCAGGAAGGGCAGGTGCGCGAATACGCCAGGGTGATGAAGGAAACTAAATCCTCAACCGGGCTGCTGCTAATTGACGCTGGTGATACAACATCTCAAGGGCGCTATGAGCAGAAAAACGCGCAATTTACCGGACTGTCGGATGTGATCAGCAAAATGGCGATTGTACTGGCCGGTGCTCTGGACAGGCCCATAACGGTTCTGTTTGGTGAGTCTGCCAGCGGGTTCAGCAGCGGCGAGGAAGACAATAAATCCTATTACGAGACGATTAACGGACTTCAGGAGTCCCGGCTTCGTCCAATGCAGGATTTCGCCGACCAGTTCACGCTGGATAAACTCGCCATAACGGAAAGCCTTACCTACGAATACCCGACAATCGACAGTATTAATGAGGCTGACGAAGCTAACCGGTTTAGCCAGTACGCCACCGGATTTAATACGCTGGTAACGGGTTCAATCCTGACGGAAGAAGTTGCTATCAGGGAAATGATAAACCGGGGCGTACTGAAGACGGTCACCGAAGCAGAAATTAAGGCGATTGTCGCAGGGGGTGGCACATGGACCTGAAACAGCTGCTGGAGCGCAAACAGGGGCGCCTTAAACCACGACGCCGACGGATGCGGCCACCAACCGCCAGCAAGCGTGCAGAGGTCTGGTATCGAGACAGGCTGATTGAGTTTGTCGATAGCATGCTTCAGACACTCCTGGACGAGCTGGACAAGCCCACACTCACCGATGCGCCCGATACCACTCCTTTGTCGATTACAGCGCGCCTTGCGGCAGTCATGCAGCGATTAGCGAGCATTTCAATTCAGGAGGTCGCCGCCCGACTCTCTGCCGGATTCGTTACGCGGGCAAACCTGCAGAACAAAGAGCAGACTCAGCGCACTTTCTCTCAGGCTTTTGGAATCGACCTTACCGGCTTGCTCGGCGATGGAGCGATAAAGCCGGAAATGGAAAAGGCGGTTAATGACAACGTTGATCTGATCACCTCCATCCATACCGATTTTATCCACGATATCGGCGCGGCGGTTTTCGAGAACATGAAAGACGGCGGCCGACATGAAAACCTGATCGACATAATCAAGGAGCGCGGGAATGTCACCCGCAACCGCGCCAGGCTAATCGCACGTGACCAGACCTCAAAACTGAACGCAGACCTGACTGAAGCGCGAAATGTTGCTCTTGGTCTTGACCTGTATGAGTGGGGAGGTACTGGCGACGAACGGGAGCGTGACAGTCATTCCGCGTTAAACGGCATGCTCTGTAAATACTCCGATCCGACGGTCTACTCAGACGACGGCGGCAAAACGTGGAAGAAACGCTCAACCATCGAGGCATTCATCGGTAAACCCGGCGAGGATTACCAATGCCGATGCCTGGCCCTCCCTTACGTCTCATGGGATTAATCAATGAAGTGGAAACGAACACCGCAGGGGTATGTGATTACCACTGCGACGATCACCCGCGCAGGGCCGATTGAATATTACGGTCACGAACTGGGATTAACTGGCAGCGATGCCAACAAAAAAATCACCGTTGTCCGCACCCTCGACGAATTATCAAAACCTGAAACACTCGCTTCATTCAATGGCCTCCCGTTCACCATAACGCACCCCGACGACGGGGAAGTCACCGCAGCAGACCACAAAGACAAAGCATCCGGTCATATCGCCAATACCCGTATCGAGGGTGGTGAGGTGGTCTGCGACGTTTTTCTGACGGATGCCGTTGCAATTAAGACGCTGGAAGAAACGGGGATTCGTGAAGTATCCGTTGGATATGAGCCTGCTGAACTCGAGGAAAGGGGCGGTAAGTATTACCACATCAACATTCGCGGCAATCATGTCGCGGGCGTGGCAGAGGGGCGCTACGGGCCTCAGTGTAAGTTAAACGACAAAAAAGGTAAGCCGATGTTCAAAACATTAACTGACGCCCTGAGTTTCCTGAAGGGCAAAAAACTGAAGGATGCGGACGGTGCAGCGCTAACTCCTGACGAACTGGTCGGCATGATCGCCGCGCTGGAAAAAGCACTGGCAGAACTCCAGGGGCAAGGGACTGACGAGGCGACGGCAAAGGCTCAGGAAGTGCTGGCGCAACTCGGTGACCTTAAAACTCAACTGGAAGGCATGACGGGGGCACCATCGCCGAACGATGAAGATCCTGCCGCTGGTGGTGACGACAAGGACGCGAAAATCACTGCGCTGGAAACCGAAAACGCCGATCTGAAAGCGAAGGTTAAAGCGCTGGAAGAAGAACTGGAGCAGCTGAAATCCGGCAACGAAACCAGCACCACACTGGCAGACGCGAAAGCCCGCTTCCCTAAAGTCAGCTTCAATGATGCCAAATCAGCGCGTGACGTGCGTGCCGCCGTACTGGTGAGCACTAAAGCATTTAACGATGCTGAGGTCAAAGCAATGACTGACAGCGAAGTCCGCGCGGCATATGCGGCTATTCAAGCCACCTCGAAGCCACGCAGTGAAATCGGTGCTCATCTGTTTAACGACTCCGCGAACAAAAGCACTAAAACCGCAACTCAACGCCTTGGGGGTAAATAACTATGGCTTTCGGATTCACTGACTGGGATGGTGCCGACGGCACTATTAAACCAGGTTCAATCAAACGCGCCTCCAGCTCTAACGATAAAGTCTGGGGGGAAGAGAACCTGACCGAAACGAAGTTGCCCTACGGCACGTTTGTAGCTGTCAACCCGGACGGCGGCGTGATGCCTCTCGCAGCTGGCAAACGCATTCATGGGATTGTGGTGCGTGATATCTACGGTGATGGTGCACCGCACAACAAGCAGGTCAACGTCGGGCATTTTTCCCACGGCGATTGTGTTGGCGCGCTGACAGTCGATGACGCTGATTTTACTCGTGGCGCGGCGGCATACATCGTGGCGACGGGCGCCGATGCCGGAAAGGTGACGACAGAGGCAGCCGGCAATATTGATTTAGGCTACTGGGTGGAAGATGTAAGCGCGGGTAATAACTGCGTGGCTATCACCCTGGGCTACGTACAACAGGCAGTTCAGCAGACGGAAGGAGCATAACCAATGCCTATGGAATCAGCAGATTTCGAAGAAGTGCTGCAGGAAGCGCTAACTGAGCGTGATATGCAGTTGCAGGAAAAAGAACTGCCAGAGATCAACATCGGTGAAGCCCTCCCGGTTAAAGAAGGCCTCGATTTCTCTCGGGACTATGTGGATTTCGGTGTATCCGAAGTGGTCGGTTCGGTTAAAGACGGCATCATTGGTAACAAGACAAACAGCTTGAAAACCATTGATAGTGATATCGAATGGCTGAAAGCACCTGTTGGCCAGTGGGCTAAAGCCGCAACCTGGACTCAGCAGGAACTGGAGAAGATCGCACGTCTGAACATCAACCTGCAGACCAAAAAGCAGGATGATTTGTATGCCAACGCCCTCGCTACCATTCAGTATGCCGGTTACGTCGGCCATCGCGGCGTTAAAGGTCAGGAAGGGTTGCTGACAGGGACGATGGTTCAGCTTATCACCGACACGTCAGGCAAAACCATTGCCGAAATGACCTCTGATGGATTCGTGAAACTGGTGCTGGATGCTTACAACGCGGCATGGCGCAAATCCAGTTACCGTATTCAGCCAACGCATATCGCCATGGACGCCAGCGACTTTATGCTCGCCATGCAGAAATTCGACCCGAATCCGATTGTTGTGGGTACTGACCTGCTGCCGATTGCGGCTATGGATCGCATTATGGCGGCGCTGCGTAAGGCTTCTGGTAATGAGTCATTCAACATTACTTTCGTGAAGGTCCCGAGCAATTACGCAGTAGGTATCAAATCGGGTAAAACCCGCCTGGCCATATACACCTACGAAGCCGATTACGTCGAAATGGAAGTGCATATGCCGGAGCTGCTGGCGGCACGACAGCGTGATCTGCTGACATATGAGTGTGGCTATCGTTCTGCCTTCGGTGGCGCGATGTGGAAACAGCCGCAGTCCGCGGTGTACGTGGATTACAAATCCTCTCCGGCAGAGTAATCACAGGGGGTAGCATGGAATTCACCGTTCGTTACCCCGAGTTCGCCAGTGTTGCCCCTGCACGCATAGAGGGGGCGCTACAGGATGCAGCTAACCAGATGAGCCGCAAGGTGTGGAACAAGCTCTACGAGCAAGGGCTTCATGCTTTAGCGGCGCATCTGCTGTATGCGGCTGGCACGCTCACTCCCTCCGGAAGTAGTAACGGGAAACCCCTACAGACAATCACCAGCCGATCCGTTGCAGGTGTGTCTCTGGGCTACTCTGCGCCCGATGCCGGGTTTGGGGCCAGCCATGATGGATACGGCTCAAGCTCATTCGGTCAGGAGTACCTGAGGCTTCGTAAGCTGGTAGGTGTGCATGTACTGGCAATACGGTAGTTATCAGGGAGTGGTTTTTTATGACTCCGGAAGAAACGCTAAAGCTTACCACCGAATACCTGAAGAACCTGCAGGCGATGAAAACGCATTACGTTGCAGTAGGTTTGCCAGCGGGCAAGGTGGGAAATAAAACCCACGATGACGGAACATCGATAATTGAGATCGGGGCGGTTCACGAGTTCGGTGCTGAAATCGATCACCCTGGCGGGACGGGGTATATGGCAACCGGTGGAAAAGCTACGTTTACCCGCAAGACCTTCATGGGTCCGGTTAGCGGATTTACAGCGGCTCACAAGATAACGATTCCTGAACGATCCTTTCTTCGCGCTCCTTTCACCCTCAAAAAGTCGGAAATTAACCGGGCAATCGAAAAGGCCTGTGAAGCCGTAGGCTCCGGGCGTATGGATGCTGACACCGCATTAAATTTGATAGGCGCGACGGCGCGAAATATCAGCGTGAAGGCCTTTGAGACTGCCGGGTATGGCACGTGGTCAGATATCACTGCTGCAACTAAAAAGGCTAAAGGATCGTCTGCGCCGTTAATTGATACAGGCGCCCTGCGTGGTGCCATAACGTGGGAGGTTCGTAAGTGAGCGACTTATCAGACCTTGATATGAGCGACGCATTAATCGGCTGGGAACAGCCTGTAAAACTCAAAACCCGTACTGAAACCACCATCGATTTTGAACCGTCCGTGACTGTTAGCAGCCAGGACATTCTGGCGGTGGTGCAAAGTGCGAACAAAGAGAATCTGACGCTGGATAGCCTGGACTGGTCGAAAGAATATCTGCTGATTCATGCACGGCTGAAAATTGAAACCGGTCAGTTTATTGAGAAGGGAGGCAAGGATTACAAAGTCGTGTCCCCGGCCGATTTTATGGATTACGGATTCTGCGCTGTCATCGCCGAGGAAACCCGGCTCCCGCTACTGGTGCCAACGCCATGACACAACCCCACCTGAAAGCGGTCGCGCGTTTCGTGCGTGACCTTCTGGGCTACGACGAGCAGCTGATCAAGTTCGACCGTCGGAACGTACAGGCGTCCGACTTTTCCACCAGTTATATCGTGGTAAACGGCTCACTACCGCAATCAGTGCTGGCCCGGGGCCAGCGCTTTAATGGTGACGCTGAAATAATGACTTATAGCGCCTCAGTGAGCCACGCGATTGTCCTGGAGTTTTACGGGGATAAGGCTTACGTCAACGCTGAAAGCTTCCTGATGCTGAGTGAAAGCCAGCACGCGAACGAACTGCGCCGCACGCATTCACTTACCATCATGGCCGTCTCAAACATCATCGATGTGGGGCAACTTCTGGGACAGTCCCACGGCAACCGTGTTCACCTGAGTTTCAATGTTCAGTATGCCCCTGCGCGGGACGTGCAGACACTGCGCATCGATACGCCGCAGTTTCAATTTTTAGAGGACAAGTAAATGTCGGCATCAATTAATAACGTCATTAATGTGACGCTTCTCGAAGAGGGACGGGCGGCGGCGCGAGATAACATCAACGTTTGCGCAATTCTGACCAGCCAGACGGGGGTATTGAGCACCGCTGAACGCTGGCGTTCATACAAAAGCGCACCTGCTGTCGAACAGGACTGGGGGGCTTCTTCGGTCACCGCGGCTTTTGCGAATGTGTTTTTCGGGACCAGTCCTAACCCGGTATCCGCAGGCGGCACGCTGATCGTCGGTTACTGGAATGCTGCCGGGGAAACTCTGCCCGCGACCAGCGGTGTACTGCGTGGCGGTGAGATTTCTCAGGCAGTCGTACTGCCAGCGTTACGTGAGAAGTCTGACTGGTCATTCAGTATTGAGATTGACGGCACGAAGCACGATGTGACTGCAATTAATGGCATGACGGCGTCGACACTGGCAGATGTTATCGCCCAAATCCAGACGAAAATCACGTCAGCGGTCGCATCGGTTGTTTTTGATGGCAGCCGCATTGTAATCACCAGCAAATCAACAGGGGCTAACTCTGTGGTTGGTTTTTCGAAAGCGATCGCCGGTGGTTCTTTTATTGGTGATCTGCTGGCGATTGCTGAGGGTTCTGGCGCATCACAGACTAACGGCAGTGCATCAACAGAGGTTTCTCCGGAAACCCAACTGGAATCTCTCAGCAAACTCAAAGCGCAGGTCAACGTAAAAGGCGCGGCCTTCATCGACAAAATTCTCGATGCGCAGGTGCCGTTGATCGCTTCATGGACTAAAGCGAACGCGGTAATCGTGTATGAGACGTTTACCGGCTCCGCTGCTCTGGAAGTTGATCCGTCTAATCCGGCATGGGCGGTCACACTCGCCAGCCAGAGTAATTTCCGCATGCTCTACAGCAAAGCAGGCAACCGGAAATTTGGTGTCAGCTATATGGCGCGCACGCATACCGTTAATTTCAACGGAGAGCGCACTGCAATCACTTTGCACCTCAAAACGATGAATGTGCCGGCCGAAAGTTATGAGCAGACGGAGATCGACAAAGCGAAGCGCGTAGGTCTCGACATCTACACCACGATTAAAGACGTTCCCTGCGTGCTGTCGAGCGGTGCCAATGATTTTGTCGACAACGTCTATAACCTGATGGCCTACGTTGACGCAGTGCAGACGGATTCCTTCAACCTCCTTAAAACCACGCCGACTAAAGTCCCGCAAACCTACTACGGTGTCGATCAGTTAGAGGATTGTGTTGAAAAGACCACGGTCGGATTTGTTCGTGCTGGTGTGTTCAATCCGGGAGCCTGGACGCTGCCTGACTTCTTTGGGGATCGGGAAATGTTTCTGCGAAATATCGAGCAAAACGGGTATTACGTGCTGGCCGGTGATCTGAAAGACCAGTCAACCGCAGACAGGCAGGAACGCAAATCCCCGGTTGTTCAGGTTGCAGTGAAGAATGCTGGTGCTGTTCACAGTGCCGATATCATCATCAATTTCAATAAATAAGGAGCGGTAAATGTCTCAGATTGTTATCAGTGCAGATACCGCGACCATCGTTCTGAATGGGCGAATCATCACGGATATCGCTGCGGGGGACTACGTCACGCTGACGCCATCCAATCCGCTTACAAGCCGCGCCAATAGTGCGAATAACGGCGTCACAATCTCCGGGCGTGTTGATGCCGGGGTGCATGTGATGGTGATACGTGTCCAGAAATTTTCTAACGATGATATCTGGCTTAACCAGCAGCGCAACGCCGCGATCCCCGTTGTCCTTAACGGCTCAGTTAAAGAGTCGTTCGTGCGCGACGGCGCGGCACTGAAGGAAACCTACGATCTACAGGCCGGTTCTATCACTACACAACCGACGCAAACCAAAAACAACCAGGACGTTAACGCACTAATGGAATACACCATTGAGTACCGCAATGTCGTGCGTAACGTATAAGGCCAGATATGTCTAAAGAACAGCAGAAAAAAGCACTCGAGATGATCAAGGCGGTCTACGATGACGGTTTTGCTGAGATTAACGGCAACCGCTACGACTTTGCAGCGATGACGCACAAAAAACGCCGCAAGGTTTTTGCCTTCTTCACAGGCATTGCCTCTGAGTTATCGCGGCAGTCTCTTGAGTTTCTGGACTCAGAGCGATTCGAGGAAATTGAACGCCTGATGTTCGATTACGTTCTGTTTGACGGTGTGCAACTGTCCAAGCAGCCGGAACACTTCGAATCCTACCCTGGTGATTACGTCATGCTAATCACAACAGCGCTTCAGGTTATCAGCCTGCCTTTTATGGGCGGGAGCAATATGAACTCACGTTCAGAAGCTCCAGACGTTCAGAAATTTACGTTAAATCCTCGAACATAAGCGACGACATGAGCATGTATCTGGCGCTGTCAAAGGCCGGATACGGCCCCTATCACGAACTTGTTAAATTAGACACACCAGAGCTGTTTGACATGCTTGAGTTCGAGAATATCAGCGCAGACATTCAACACTACGAGATGGAGAAGGCGCGGAATGGCGATAGTTAACGAGCTTATTACCAAATTCGGTTTTATCGGTAATCTGGCGCCGCAGGAAACCTTCAATGCGAATCTGAAAGCGTCCATTGGTCTGCTTGCCGGTCTTGGCGCTGCTATCGCCGGTTCGGCTGCAGGGGTTGCTGGCTGGGTGACGTCTGTCAGTCAGTCTATTGATCCGCTGGTCCAGTTCTCCCGAGAAACGGGCGTGGCGATCGAGACCGTTCAGTCACTGGGCTACGCGGCGTCTGTAAATGGCTCAAGTGTTGATGCGTTGCAGGCTTCACTCGGTGAGATGACAAAAAGAGTGGGGGAGTTCGTTTCCACCGGTGAGGGAGAGGCGAAAGACGTTGCGGAAAGGCTGGGCCTTCAGTTCAAGGATATGAACGGGCAGGTAAAAAACTCCGATGTGATATTTCGTGAACTGGCCGACAAACTGCACGGTATGAGCCAGGCAGAGAAGTTTTCTGTTCTGGATAAGATGGGTATCGACCGTTCCATGGTGCAGTTGCTATCCATGACGGGCGAAGAAATATCTTCATTGCAGAACAAGGCTGAGGCGCTTGGTGTTGTGACGCAAGACCAGGCCGATCAGTTTGCAGCCTACAACGATTCTCTGACTACGCTGGGGAAAGGTTTTGATGGTATCAAATTTCAGGTTGCCGTCGGATTTGTACCAGTGCTGAAAGACCTGGTGGATGGGTTTACGGACTTTCTCATTGCTAACAAGGATCTCATCAAAAACGGGTTGGCCCATCTTGGTGAAATTATTTTCTCCGTCATGGGTATGATCCGCCGATTCCTGCCAATTATTGGTCTTATTACTACCGGATTTGTAGCCTGGAAAATTGCAGCTATAGGACTTAGAACGGTGCTGGCAACCATATTCTCTCCTGTCGTACTGATCACTGCCGCCATTATCGCTGTCGTTCTTGTCATCGATGATTTGCTTACTGCTATGGAAGGTGGCCAAAGCGTTATTGCTGATTTCTTTAAAGATACCTGGGGGATCGATATCGTACCCGGTTTGCTGGCGATTAAAGACGCGGTCATGGTGGTGGTCGATTACATCATCGAGGTATTCAAACAGGGTATTGAGAATATCAAACTGCTCTTTAGCGCGCTGAGTAAGCTGGTCACAGGTGATTTTCAGGGGGCATGGGATGATGTCGTGAAATCTTTCACTGAAAGTGTCGCTCTGCTCAGAAAGCCGTTTGATGAATTTATGCAGTGGGTGATGGGATTGTTCGCAAACCTCGGTGAGACAATTAAAAACACGATCAGCAACGCTGCTTCAAATGCCTGGAATGCGACAAAGTCATTCTTCGGGTTCGGTGAGGATGAACAGCAGCAGGGTGTAACTGGCGGCGGTAACGGCGGCATGAGTCCTGGTGGTATTCCTTACGGCATGAATGCAGCGGTGGGCCTCGGTGGTGATAGTTCCTCCTATAACAATTCGTATACCTTCAGCCAGCAAAACTACATCACTGCACCTGATGCTGTTGCGGCAGGTAACGCTGTTGCTGATAGTACACAGCAACAACAAAAAGACGCCAAACGAATGTTTTCGAGGAATGGGAAATAATGGGAATTCTAGACGGCCTCATGCAGGCGCAATCCTCGGGCAAAGATACTGTTAAAAAGGTAGGGATCGGCGGGTTCTCAATGTTTGCCCGAGTGAGCGATGCTACTGAATACCCGTCTCAGGTTCCTGTAGACGTGCTGGAGGATGGCAGTAACGCGTCTGACGATATCATCAACGGCCCTCTGACGATAAAAATCAGCGGTGTGGTTGCCGATATCTATGTCGATGCGAAACCAAACTCTTCTTTTAGCCTGATGCCAGATTACTCGAAGTATGGTGAGGTGCTGGAGTATATCCCCGCAAAGACGCAGCAGCAGTTGCAAAAAATGAATGAGATTGCCTACCGCGCAGAGCAGGCCATCTTAAAGGCAAAACGCCTGGCTGATAAAGGAGCCGACCTGTTTGGGCTGGTGGGCAACCCGTCTACTGGTGGCGCTAAAGGTATACGTGAGCAATTTCTCGACTTCATTGAGGGGGTGTACTACGGCAAGCAGCTTATTTCCGTGGAGGTGGATTATCGCACTCATGAAAATATGGCATTAAGCGGCCTTATCATCAGTACCGACAATCAAACGATGGAAACTAAGTTTGAAGTCAGTTTTACAAAAATCACCTTCACGCAACTGACTACCGCACCGATAGAGCAGCACTTCAAATCCCCCTCGGTAGCTGCTAAATCAAAAACAGCAGGCGTTGCTAATAAGGGCGCGCAGACGCCCGCTGATAATTCTAAAAAAAGTAACGGGACCAGCCAGTCAAAATCAGTCATGACCTCGTTAAAAGGGGCGGCGAAATCTTTATTCTAATGAGATCAACGTATGGATCCGATAACCAACATCACTGACGAACCTATCCAGCGGCATATTCTGATTTTTGACCGTGGTGAGGCTGTGGTCACTATTCGTTATCTGCCCACGGTTGAAATGTGGAAAATGCGCGTGGAATACAACGATGACTACATCGATGGCGTAAAGTTGTCGCTGGGAACGCTTCATTTTCGTCATAAGAACTGGCCTTTCGATATCGCGTTACTTTGTACCGACAGCTCCGGCATTGACCCATATCGGGCTGACGACTTCGCCAGTGGTCGCATCGAAATGTATCTGGTCACGCCGGAAGAGATGATTGATATTCGCGGGGGAGACGTGCCGTGATGGATACTTTTTACCGTGATTACCGGCTGACGGTGGGGATCGGCAATCAAGCAGTGATTATCGAGCCACCGATCACCATGTCATTCAAGGCGCTGGAAACCGTGGACAAGAAGTCACTCGGCAAGTTGAGTGTGTCCATCAACGGTTTAAAGCCCTCCACGCGCCTGCAATTGCTCAAGTCCGAAGATGAAGAGAAGTATATCCCCGTTCGCCTCGAGGTGGGTTACGACGGCAAGCTGCGCCAGGTATTTCAGGGTTCGGTTAAAAGCGGGGCGGTAAAACGTGAAGGTGCGATCCACATCGTCAGCCTTGAATGCGAAGACGGCGGTCACGACTATATCAATTCCTTCACATCGCGCACGGTGCGCGGTAAGGATCAGGTCGTCGATTCCGTTTTGCAGGACATGCCAAACACGAAAAAAGGCTCTGTGACGAAGCAACAGGCGCTTATCAGGCCGAAGGTTCTGGTAGGTAGCTCCAGTAAAATTCTTACCGATACCCTTGCGCCTGACGAGTCATTTTTCATCAAAGATGAGCGCGTCCACATCCTAAAGGCTAATGAGGTTACATCGGGTAACATTCCAGTCGTGAATGCGCGTAGCGGTCTGCTAAATACGCCTCAGGCAACGAAGATTAGCGCACAGGATGACGGGGGGAAGAAAGCCAAGATGCCAACCAATGAGCCTGATACGGATCCGGCAGGCAAAAAAGATACTGACTCGAGTACCTTAGCCAAATCCTCGAAAGGGCAGATCGTATTCGATACGAAACTGAATCCTATGCTGGTGATCGGTGGGCTTTGCGCTGTTGAAAGCGTGACGAACCCCGCGTTAAACGGGGTTTATAAGATATACCAGATTGAAACCAGCGGGCAGAACAACGGGGCAGCCTGGTATCAGAAGGTGGTATGCCAGCCTGCCGGAAATTACTCAGTTGTTAACTGAAGATTTTACTTCTTGCGTTACGCTGGAATTGGTTTTTTCTGGTGGGTGACGATCTGAAAGCCAGCCAAGAGCAAAAATAATGACTGTGAGAATAAAAATTTTCTCGCCTATTGAAAACTTCACCTTACCACCTGCATTTTTAAATGCCGTTTTCTCCTCGGTTGATAGTTTTCTAAATTGCTTATGGGTTAATACCATGACCAATGGGCGAGGTGGTTGAATATCTTCCTGACCATCCTCTAACAACGTTGAGTCCGAAAAGAAACCAAGCCGCTCAGGTGCTTGTTCCTCTACGTTCTCAGCGTGTTTACCGGTGGAGTTCTTTTGACCCGCGAGCAAGTTTCCACTCGTGTAAGACAAACCGGTACCGGGAATGCCTGCGGTTGCCTTTACCCCTTTTTTACCAACGTTCAGGGTAGCACCAGCCTTACCAATTGATGCGCTAGTTATGCCTGTTTTACCTATGTTTATATGAATGCCTGGTGCAATTTTGATGCGCTGTCTGAATTTGAATCCCATGAGTGACTCTCCTTAGTATTAAACGCTGGCGCAGGTTCGCTCTACGGCGATTAGTATGAGTATTTATCTAGCCATCCATTGAACCCACTCTGGCGGTTTTTTATGGGCTTAATTTATGATCGAAGAACTTCACGACACTATCGGCCTGGGTGTTGAATTTGCTCTGGCCGATGTTCACACCATTGTTGTCGCAAAAATAACGTCTGTAAATGACAAAACAATCAGTTGCGTCCCCGTTATCAATCGGGTTGTGAAAGGGAGCAGCATGCAACTCCCAGAGTTCATTGAAGTCCCCCCGGTAATTTTGCAAGGCGGTGATAGTTATATCGCCGAACCAATTGCGGCTGGTGACTATTGCCTCGTCCTTATCTCTGAGCGTTGTTATGACGCTTGGTATGCGGGTAGCGACTTTGTTTCACCACTTGAAATGCGTATGCACGATTATTCAGATGGCTTCGCTCTGTGTGGGGTTAACCCACAGGCTACCGCGATCAATATCCCTAAGAAGAACAGGATGATGAAGGGGGATTCTGACCACGAGGGTGATTTAAACCTCACAGGAAATATTACCCAGAAAGATGGTAAGACGACTCTGGAAGAATGCGATGTTCTGAATGTACTTCAATATTCCCAGGTAAAGACAGGCGGTAAGTCTGGGGTATCTGGTTCATTTCGAAGCGATGACGGGAAAACAATCACAGTTACCAAAGGTATTGTCACGGAGATCTCATGATTGTTTCAGCACTTGATAGAAATGACGACTGGGGATTTGGGCGCGGGAAGACAAACTATATAACCGGCGGCGCTGCTATCGCGCAGAAAGTCAAATGCCGGATCCGCTCGTTCAAAAACGATAATCCTCTCAACATGGATGACAACATCGACTGGCTTTACCTGTTATCAGAGAAAAACACCGAGCAGGAGATTCTGCGGGAGATAGAGCGTGTGACGCTGGCGACGGATGGGGTTATGCGCATTACCGCCCTGGCGATGGAGGTCAATAAGGCCACCCGGTCACAAAAAATCGAAATCAGCATTGAGACCGTCTATGACCAGCAGACGATCACCTTCCCGGTCAACGGAGCGTTGAAAAATGGCACTACAGTTTAGCGACAACGGCCTTGAGACAAACACTCTCCGGGAGTTATTTCAGGAACTGAGCGACGGATATAAGGGAATTTATGGTCAGGATATCGATTTGGACCAGGAATCTCCCGACGGTCAACGCGTGGGAATCGAAGCTCAGGCTCGGGCTGATATTGAAGCCGCGCTGCAATGGCTTTATTCCCAAATGGACCCCGATTTTAATACTGGTGATATGCAGCAGATTATCGCCAAACTTCACGGGCTTTTCCTTCGTCCTGGATCCCGTTCTCAGCGTGACCTTGAAGTCACAACAGACAGGCCGGCGCTTCTCTATAGCGGGTACAAGATACGGGACCAGGCAAATCAGGTCTGGGTTATCCGACAGGACGTAACCATTCCGGCGGGCGTTACAACAGCCACCTTTTTTGCTCAAAACTTTGGGAAAGTTACTGGGCTTGTGAACGATACCTTCACTCAACTCACACCAGAACCAGGGATTGTGAGCATTATCTCTGATTCCGCGGTTGTGGTCGGTCGGGATGAGGAAACGCCTGAAGAATTCAGGCAACGCCGGAACCGGTCACTTGAGAACCCTGCAACAGGTAGCACTGGTGCGGTTTTCGCTAAAGTTGCTCAACTAACAGGTGTAATTGATCTCAATATCGGCGAGAACGATACGAAAATTGATGATCCGACGACGGGGATCCCGGCCAATTCAATATGGCTGGTCGTTGAGGGGGGAGCGATTTCAGAAATTGTGGAGGTGATGGTTAAACAGAAAGGCGGTGGAACTGGAACGAAAGGCAGCATAACCGGACGTTTTACGGAGACCCTGATTCGGCCTGACGGCACTTCATTTCTGATAGCCCATGAACTTCAGTTTGATCGGCCCATCTATAAGCCGCTTCATATCAGGCTTAATGCCCGCCGGAAGATTCAAAGCGAACCGATAGATATCGATACTCTCAAAAAATCTCTTGCATCACGCACCATGCATATTGGTGAGTCTGTGGATGCCAATGAATTTTATGAGAATGGGTATGGGGTAGGACGGGTAAATTTTGTGCTGACCAATCTGCAAATTAGCAGTAATGGGGCAGATTACACCGATGCTGAGTTATCGCCAGGCTTTCAGGGAAAGTTCACGTTGAGTGTGGAAAATATAGACGTTAACGAGGTGGTCCAGTGAATGACGACATCATTAACCGCTACACGCTAATGCTCATCAAGCAATATTGGGAAAAGAAAAAAGCAAGGTCAGAGATACAGGCCATGCTCAGGCACTGGCAAATCATCGCCGATTTTATTCGTAACCCAGATAACTTTGATCTCGACCTGGTTACCGGATACCGGCTTGATGTTATTGGCCGGATAGTCGGCCTTCCCCGTAGCGTGCCGGCTGTTATTGCCCGTGTATTTTTCGGGTTTAACGGACATCTGAACACCGCAGGCTTCGACCGTAAATCTAATGCGGCCTATGTCGGCGCACCTTTCTACAGCAAGTTTTCGCCGGCATATGGTGACTATCAACTGGCTGACAATGAGTATCGTAGGTTCCTTCGGGTCAAAATTGCGCGAAACGCCGCAGGTTCAACGATAGCGTCAGACGATCGGGTCAGCCTGCAGGATGTTATACAGACGGCATTCAACGGCGAAGCTTACGTGACCGACAGAAAAGACATGACGCTTGCGCTGAACGTTTCGCCGCGGGTATCAGTTGAAGAGTTACGCCTGATTGTGAAGCTTGGTCTGCTGCCGAAACCTGCGGGCGTTCGATACGATTATTTTTATCAGGTGACTCCTGGTCTGACATTCGGTTTCTCGCGAAACCCTTCGGCCAGAGGATTCGCCAGCAAGTTTAATACCGCCTACCAGGGCGGTTTTTTTTCGAGGAAAATCCATGTCTAAGATTGCACGATATCAGGGAAATGTTCGGGCTTTTGCCTCTGATGCACAGGGAATGGAAAGAACCGTTTTTGGTGGAACAAATCAGGCAGATGACCTGACCTCGCAGATCACGGCATCTTTCCTTCGCGGATGGGGAATTGTTGGCGCTTCCGAACACCCCTCGCTTGAGGACTTCAATGCGGCAATGTATGCAATGAGTCAGTTTATTGCGTATCAGCACCAAATGGGGGTTCCAGAGTGGCATGCAGAACAGGAGTATCATATCGGTTCGATCTGCACACATAACGGTGAATCTTATCAGTCCTTACAAAATGCAAATATTGGTAGCCAGCCGCCATCAGCAAAATGGACTCCTGTATTAACGTCAAAAAACGGTCTCGCAAACCTTGGTTTGGGAGAAGCGGCAAAACGGAATGTGGGAACAGGGGAAAATCAGATACCTGATATGTCATCATATGCATCAGGTTCAGGCTGGCGAAAAATGCCAGATGGTTCAATTGAACAGTGGGGACGAATTAGTTTTCCTGGTGAACACGGGCCTGTATCCGCCAATGTTTCATTCCCGATTCCATTTACACAGACACCGGGCATTGTAATTGTGTGCGATGGTGGTTTCGGGGGCGGGAATATGTGGGGGGCGACCAACTGGAGCACTACCGGCTTCATAGCTCACTGCAATTATGGTCTTGAAGGTGGTGCGTTTTTCGCTAAGGGCTGGTAATGATGAAATATCTGTACGTAAACAACCTGGCATATCCTTACGAACTTCAGTCTCTTTATGTTGAAAAAGGTGAATGGCCTGAAGAAAAAGGTGTTGATATAGACGAAGTAATTTTCAGGGAATATTTCTATGACACACCACCAGAAGGAAAATACAGATGTGTTGGAGAAGATGGACTGCCTGCATGGGCAGATATTCCTCCACCAACACGTGAAGAACAAATTGCATCAGCCGAAACTAAAAAGCAGCAATTGATTAATCAGGCCAACGATTATATGAACAGTAGACAATGGGTTGGTAAAGCGGCTATTGGTCGTCTGAAAGGTGAGGAACTGGCGCAATATAATTTGTGGCTGGATTATCTGGACGCACTGGAGCTGGTCGATACTTCCAGTGCGCCAGATATTGAATGGCCTACTCCTCCGGCAGTTCAGGCCAGATGACATCCGGCGCGGTGCTGGTATCTGTTGCCGTCACCGCGTCAATGTAATTCAGCACAGCGTTAAGTCGGGTGTTTTCTGTCTGCATCAGCTTCCGCCCGGCCTGTAATTTCAGTTGAATCAGACTAATGGAAGCCATTGCAGTATCAATCAGTGACTGACGCTGTGCTTCTGCCGCGCCTACTGCGGCGCTATGCTGTGCCTCGGTATCCGTCACCCATTTCTCACCATCCCATTCATCGTATGGCGTTAATGGGGCGATAGTGGTTGTATTTTCAGGGTAATCACCCGGAACTGTGATTTCTTTGGTATCTCCCGTTTCGGTACTATAGACAACTTCACCGCGATGGTCTGGCACATATTCC
>SKEU01000179.1_pt1 | contig 40068 bp, 54 predicted proteins | sample 4819571 | NCBI WGS metagenome assembly SKEU01 (sample SAMN11008801, study PRJNA524170) | human gut metagenome | biome: Human fecal sample; material: Feces; isolation source: fecal sample from pouch patient p8, p16 | host: Homo sapiens | place: Israel: Tel-Aviv | collected 2015-06-23
GTATTAAGCTCACTATGATTATGATTAATAAAAAACTCAATTAACTCTTTCATATTCCATCTAACTACTGCATTTTCATTTTCACTATCAATTAAGTATGGAGAGAAATAATTGAATCTAATTTTTTTGACCGCACTTCTCACCACTTTGCTACTATTTGCCATAAAAATGCCTCCTATTTAATATCTTAATGATACAAAAAAACTCGCAATTAAGCGAGCAATTAGGAAGTATTAACACAGATAGTCGGATTTGAACCAGCATCAATAGCTTTGAAAGCCACCATCTTGCCAATTAGATCATATCTGCTTAATAGACGGGCCATCATATCAACTTAATCAAGGAGGCAACACAAACTGTACATCTGTGCCCGTCTAACGTAGCCTGCTGGACTCGAACCAGCGGCAAGCTGATTAACAGTCAGGCGCTCTACCAACTGAGCTAAGGCCACAATAATAATCGATTAGGGTTATCAGAAAAACGTTTATTTGTCGCCCTAACCAATTATCAATAATACTAATTTACCACCAATTTATTGCTACGAAGTCCGGCTTGAGTTCGGAAAAAGTTCGGTTAAAGTCCGGTTTGAGTTCGGTTTTGATAAATATTCAGATCTTCTAGGTAGTAGCTCTGCGCGAACTGTAGCATTGCCAATGGCTTCCAACGGTCAAAATACTGCGTCTTGCTGTAGCCAATATCCATGTAGCACATCGTGTCGCTGTAACCTTGAAAATATAGCCGATCTAATATCTCCTGGCACTCATGATCACAGCGAGCCATTGCCTGAATAGTCTGTCGGACAATCTGCTCTGCATACAGGCGGCGTGTAATCCGATCCTCGGCCGAATTACCAGCTGGGGCCGACTTAGGCATGCCATCCATGCTAGGCGATTTTAAATCAGCGACCGAATGGCCGGACGCCCGAACTGCTTGCGGTAACTTCTTATCCAGGAACCGCCGCACCTGTTTAATTGTTTTCTCCTGGTCAATTGGTGGAAAAATTTCATCTGAAATAACTTGCTGTTCGCCCATCATGCGCCCCTCCGCTTTCGTATGCTATAATTAATTTTGTGGGAATCAATTGTAGCGGCGTCAGTGATGGTGGCGCTTTTTTTATGTTATACTTACAACGGTCATTCGAGTGGTCCCGTGACTGGTCGCCTTAACGGGCGGCTTTTTATTCTCCTCTGCGTGTTGCTTCATGCGTCGGTGCTTCCGTTTAATCGTTGAACGCTTCTTAGTGTGTTTAGGCATCTTCGTCCTCCGTAATTTCATCTATTTCTACTCTCGGATTTCGTTTATCAACCGCAAATTCGTCCTGGAAACCGGTTATATGCTTGCGATTGTCATTGCCTAGGAGTCCAGCCCTCATAAAGCCGTCCAGCACAAACTTTTTAGCAAACGCGATATTATCCGCATCTTTCCGGTTGTTCTTCGTGTACCACGTAAATTTAAGCTTGCAAGGCCAGCTGAATTCGACTCCAGAATTTCGACTAGCCCGTGCATATACACTACATAAGGCCGTGTACCGCTTCTTTAGTTTAGCTGCGGCGTATCTGTTGGCCCGTTCAGCCTTGATGTACTCATTCAAGCTTGGTAGTTCGCCCTTAATCACGACTTTGTTCATACTTTCGGCACCCGGCTAATGTAGTAGCCACAGACAATGCCATTTGAGTAGCTTGCTTGCCTTATCGATCTAGCTGGGGCGCCGATCTTATCACCTAGCAAATCAACTGTTTGTCCAGTAATAATTTCGTTGGGATTGTCGTACTTTTCAGCACGCCAGTAGCCGTTCCGCAACGGCAAACTGTACTTGTGCACTAGATAGCTAACCCGCTGACTAATATAGCCAGTCTCATCGGTCAACGCCCTTATCGTATGGTTACCATCACGATGAGCACGGCGAATATCTCTAATTTGCTCACGTTCCTCAGCTTGGGGATCTTGTAACATACTAGCTAAGTAAGCTTCATCACTGCGTACCTTAGTCCCAGGCTTAACCAGTCTAACCGGAAACGGCCATTCACCAGATTTGTAGTTATGTTGCGCGAGCTTAAACATTTCCGGTTCTGGCCCGATTGCTAGTGGGTGATCGATATCGGGTAGATCAGCGTTAATTACTAGCACCTGTGTTTCAGTCATACGCTCACCCCTCTTTGACCATTGATTTTGATTTCAGAAATTTATTAGCAAAATACTGCTGCCCCTTGCCCGTAATTAGGGGCGTAAAGTGTATCTTTGAACCATGGTTAGTGGTGATCACGGTTTCTCTCACTTCCATGATTCCCAGCTCCATCGCTCGTTGGGTCGGTGAGTTGTAACGTTTCCCCATCGCTATTAGGTAGCCATGAGTTCTTAGCCAATCGAACAAGCGGTTTTGACCAGTCTTAATACCGCGCTGGCGTAATACCTTAGCAAAATTACCAACGCTGATAGAATCGTCTGAGCCTGAAACTGCTTGGCCTAATCTAGCTGGCCCTTGCAACTGTTCATTCTCTAGTTTCAGCTGCTCGTTTTCCCTCATCAGAAACCCATATCCGCGCTTGACAACCTCCATTGGGCTGTTCCAGCGCCTTTCAATAGCTAGGAAATAATTACGATAACGGCTACCATTTTGGTTTCTAACCATCATTGCTAATTGCTTAGCCATGTCAAGCGTAATAACATAATCGTCAATTTCCCGTACGGCCCCATTGTTGACAACCGTACTTGATGTACACTTGTCAAAATCGGCCCCTTCATCAAACAAAGAAAAATTATTTTCGACCCAGCGACTAAAGCGTTGTGCAATTTGAAGCCCTTTATATAGATCCCGGGCAGACACCAACTGCCGCCCATCTTTTTCAGTGATTTTAATCAATTCATTCATGCGCTCACCTCTTTTACTTGTCATAGGCTAACTTCCTTTCAAGCTCTTGTTCGTAATGAGCGTGTATCTCATTCGTGCAGTTAGGGCATGGCTGTACAACCCAGACACCTTTCATAATCTCAACATGTACAATTTTTGTTCCGTTGCATTTACACATTAGAACGATACCTCCCGTTTGTCTGGGGTCGCCGCCGTAAAGCTGATGACGTGCCCATTGATGCCACGATATATACGCGAAATGATTTTTGGATTATAAACGCTAGCCAAGTCGGCACTACCTAAGTTGGTCGTGATAATGGTTCGCTGGCGATTATTCACGATGCCAAACAACACATTTTGCACATAATCGCTGGCTTCCTTTCGGTTCTTGCTTTGATGGCTTTGGAACGTCGCTTCTGAGCCTAAGTCGTCAAGTACAAGCAAGTCTGCATCACTTAGTAGCTGAACCATGTTCTGCTCGTTATATCGGCTGTCAGGGTGGCCAAAGCTGCCTTTAATCAGTCGAAATAGCTCATTTACGCTAACAAACAAACACGCCATTGATTTATCTGCATGATCATTGACCGCTTTGGCAATAGATAAGGCTAAATGTGACTTACCGCGCCCCGGCAGACCCGTCAATATCGTGTTGTACGTAGTTTTCGGGTTTAAATACTCGCCAGCAATCTTCCGTGCCAGCTTTAGGTTATTCGCTGACTCCGAACTGTTCGGGCGGAAATTATCAAAGTTGGCATCCATCAGGGTCGGATCATCGAATATCGAGTCCATAGCTAGCACGTCCGAGGTCCGGCGCTTATGCCAGTAGTCATTGGCATGGTCAATAATCTTATGGTTTTGCTGTTCAATTGCTTCTTTGGCACATACCATGCAAAATGGTTGATGTCCCTGCATGTATACCAGGTTCACGCCGTGACGTGGGCAAACTTGGTCACTGGTCTTTAACCGTTGTAGCTCAGGGAAGCTAATCCCTCGCGCACTCTTAGAAGTCGTTTCTGACATACGTTTGTGCCTCCCTTGATGCCTGACCATCGCTAGTCGCAGCTGGTTGAACGGACGGTGTCATGTCGTAATTGCTTAACCAACCGCCATTATCCAACCAGTTCGCTAGCTGCTGAACGTACTGTCCCTGTATCCCCTTAACTTCCAAGTACCGCTTATAATTTCCGATACCCTGAATGATTTGGCTCTTAGTGGCTTTACCAGCGGGGTTGGCACCAGTAACGGTAGCCCGATAATAAGCATTCCATGCGTCGCCAAACTTTTCTTGGCGTGGGTAAACAGCCCACACTTCGTTCTGGAACTCTTCACGAATATGGTCACGTGGGTCCTTATTATCTTTTTCGGTAGTAGTCGGTTCAGGTGTAGTATTAGTAAGTTCTTTGGAGCTACCAGTTGGGCTACTGTCTGGGGTACCAGTTGAGCTACTACTTGGGTTACTAGTTGAGCTACTACTATTGTTTCTAGTAGCCCAACTGGTACTGTAAAGCCTGATAATTTGGTACTGAGGCTTTTGCTTATTTCTTTTGCCAGGGACGTATTTGATTAATCCAAGTTGTACTAGTTCGTTCCTAGCCTTCTTTAGCCCGGCCTCGGATAGTCCAGTAAGATCGAGCAACGCAGAATTCTTTAGGGTAAACAGTTTATCTAGCTGATACTCATCGTTCGCGTAGTCCAATAACTCGCGATACAGGTTATTTTGACCAGTTGAGATATCTATTTGATTCCGTTTCAGATTTCTGTAAGCTCGCCTTTGCTTGAAATAATCCAAATCTACACCTCCTTTACTAATGGGCCTTTCACCCATTCGGTGGATTCAGTCACTGCTGCATTCAAGCCAATTCTGTTTAATCAATCCATGAGCAAGTCGTCTGCACTAACGACACTCTCTAACTTTTTGGTACTACGACAATAAGCACAATGTCCGCATTGGGTAGGATCTGCTTCGCCTTTAATGACATCTTGAATATGCTGTTGAGAGTCCAATATCTGGTTCATAGCATTAGTAAGCCGGTACTCTGGTAAATCAATAGCCTGCTTGTCTGGTGGATCCTGTTTGCTTACTGCCACGATGTACGGTTTACACATCACACCGAATTGCTGCTTAATCAACTCTTGATAGACTGCCATCTGAAGTGGGTAGTTATACGCATATACAAACGGTTCTTTCTCACGAGTTTCTGGATTCCAATACGCCTTGTATATATCAGCGGTCGTCTTGAGATCCACGAAGTAACCTTGTTTCAAATTAAGGCAATCAATCTTGCCCTTCCAGGGACAACCACCGATTTCACCAGTTACAATCACTTCCTTATCGCCTTGATAAAGAAGATTAAAATCATGGTCGTCAGATAAGGCTTCAATCATGGGTTCAGCAATTTTGAAGTCCTTTTTTAGGTGGCCCTTGCTCGGTCCTCGGCTTGAAATTGCTTCGGAGTGTTCATCAACGAACTTCGTATGAGCTTCCTCGCTCTCAAAATAGCTGTGAAGCCAGTTTCCAACGACTAACGCCGTTGAGTTCATACATGGTTCCCATTTACCCTGCAACTCGGCTAACGCTTCTGCTTCACATGCTAGAAACCGTTTAAACACCGTCGGCGACATGTAGGCCCGGTCAGTCCAGTTCTCGTAATAATTATTCGGCGTGAGCTTCTGATCCAATATCGTTGAGGCTGTCGAAGAGGTTTTGCTGGTCGGCCCCGTCTTTGGCAGGTTCTTGATCATTGCTTGGTGCCTCCTTTACAACTGTTTTAACGAGTTCTTTGACTGGTTCGGTAGGCTCTACCTTCTCAGCTTTATTCTCTGCTACATCAGCTACCAATGACCTTTTAGTCGGTGTTACGTCCTTCGGATTATCATTTTCGTACTCGGAACTCGTCGTGTCGTTAACTGCTTGCACGAACAAATCGTTGTCGCTTGAACTGTTAATGTAGAACTTTGCAGCTCGATTAATTACAGTCCGCTTAGCCATTTCCTCTGGGAACTCGTTTTGAACCTTCTTCGTCTTAGCGTGGCTCCAACTGGTGTCGATGTCTTTTTTAGTCATAACAGTGTAGGTCCGGTTGCCATTCAGATCTTCGACCCATGCGAATGCTCCGATAATTGGCTTGTCTAAGTTCTCAAAGCTTGGCTCGAACTCCTTAACCACCAGCACCCCATTTTCACCGCCAATCTTGAACGTATCGTCTTTGTGGACAACCTGTGCCTGAATATCTTTCACATTTGAAAGACGCTTTACAACGCTAATTGAGCCGAAATAGGAGCGCTGCATGACTAACTGGTTGCCATAAGGAATGAAATAGCATTGATTCTTAGCCGGGCTCAATCCTTGAATTGCCATGTTCATCAACGCCTTGATAACTGATCCTTGGTCACACTTATCAAGTAATGGTTGGCCCTTAGATGTATCACTCAAAATCAAGTAAGCACTGTTTAATGCATTCCCTACTGAATAATCAGGTGGTAATGACAAGCCTTCGTTATTCTTCATATACTCAATATTGTTATTAACCATCGTAACTAACTCATTACTCATGCTTCTTCCTCCTCTGATACCCAGTGATAGCCCAGACGTGTCATCATCGTGTCCGCGTCGATGTGTACCAGTAGCTCGTCCCATAGACGGGACTGACCAAACACATCAATCAGCCATTGCCAATTAGATTCCTCACCTTGATCTGGATACAACACACTTACGTCAGTCGAACCGAAAGTGACGATACAAATGGCGCTCAACATATCGGCCTGCATATCAATCGCCCACTGCTTAAAGTCATTGTTATCGATGTAATCTTGAAACAACTGTGCCTTGTCGAACTCGTCACCATCGTAGCAATAGTTATCTGCGTCAAGTACCCAGTCGCGTGAGTCGTTACGTTGCTGCCAATGCTCGTTTAAATCTGCCTGTGCTGGTATCATTTCGCCCACCTCCGTACCAAACGTTGCCTTAGTGACTGTTTCGGAGTACAATAAAAATCGAAAATAAATTTACTATGCGTCTTAGCTGCACGGGTACTACCAATACTCGAGCAGCTTTTTTTGTACTCAAATTTAGGCTTTAGCGATACTTTGCGTACTTCCAATTCGTTCGACCTCCTTAAATGTGCCAAAAACATTATTCAATTCTTCAATTGTGATTTGCTTGTAAAGCACATTTCCAATCCTGAACGTGAATTTCATCGTCTTCATCTCCTTTCAGATTTTAGTTGTATACTTTAGTCATTCCAATTAAACGAGGTGAATATTCATGAGTGAACCATATATGTTGACTTACGACCTTGATAATCCTGGCCAAAGATATAAAGAAATTAAAGAAACTATCGAAAATAAAATTTCAAACGGAACATGGTGCCATTTTTGGGATTCAACATATCTCCTCAGAAGTGATCTTTCTGCATCGGAAATGATGGATAAATTAAAAGATAATGTCGACGGTAACGACAGATTCTTTATAACTAAGATTTTTAAGGATGATTATGCTGGTTGGCTAACAGAGAAAGAATGGAATTATGTTAATGACCATATCTTTTCCTAGTCTTTTTTTCATACTCTTCTAGCGTCATTTGTTCAGTATCGCCACTTTTGTCATTGGCTTCCATGTTACTTGCAATAACGTGGAGGTCTTTTTTAATTTCCCAGAGTACACGTACCAATTGTTCTAGTATTCTTGTCATGTATCTTCATCTCCTTAAATTCCAAACCAACTAGCAACTTCATGACGCTTGAACCACAATGCCGTTAACGCGCAGCCTACTATTGCTCCTTCAATCATTGCTATTTCCTCCTAGCCATTTTCTTGGTTGACTTTATCGATTACTTCCTGCAATTTATCCATTGGAATACCGGCATACTCAGCCTTCTTAGCCAAATCGGTTATCTCGGCGCTAATCTCTTCTGCGTATTCACGTGGATAGCGTTCAATAACTAGTTGCTGCGCTGGTGTCCGATCTCTCGGCTTGACTGTAATAGCTTCTTCAAACTCAGCCTCAATTCTTTCTCGCTGACGCTGTTCCTTTTTCTGTTTCATCAAAGCCGAGAACATATCACCTTGTAGCTGACGATCATTCTGGAATGACAGCACGCCGAAATTCTCACGAGCACCAGAATAATTAAGCCAAAAATCGTTAATTACATTTGCTAACGACTTCCTTATTTGTGAATCAGTGCTTCTTGATCCACTCTTCAACCGAGACAATTGTCCGGGAGAAACATGCGTCCTATCTGCAATCTGCTGCTGTGTTAGTGTTTTATCTCTACCTAATGCCAATGACAATTGCTCTGCAAACTTGTTCTTCATACCTACACCTCTGTATTTTGGAAAGGGCTTTATATCGCCTTTCCACGTAATTCACCTATAATTTAAATTAATCGGGATGATCTAATAAGTAATCCATCATCTCAGCTGCTGGAATCTGCCAGCCGTTATGGGTATTCACATAATCAATGAAGCCACCCTGTTCAATATCCAAATCATGGCGATGCTTGGTTAAATATCGTGAGGCTCGTTCGGTTGATTTAGTTCCGTATTTATACTTAGCCAGATCTTTAAGCTTCCAAGTACGAATACCACGTTGTGCTTGCTTCCAGGCTTGGAACCTCTCGTATTCTTCTTCGCTAATGAATTGGAAACCCTTTGGAGCCTCATGCCGAATCAATATCGTATCTGACATGTTCGCACCTCCTAATATGAAACTGACATAAGTTGGCTAGCTTGCTCGTTATATTCGGCCGTTACCGCTCGGAATTCAGCATCTAGTGCTTTATCGCTTAATGCCTCAAACATTACTCTTGGTGTTTCTGGCTTAACCTTTGCTAGTGCATTAATTAATGTAGTTCGTGATAGATATGTCATTATATTTCCTCCGTTCTTTGAAAATTAAATATTAGCTTTTAACAACTCAAATATCCGACGTGCCTCATCAATGTTGCTCTCATTAATTTGATATACATTAGGAATGCCCAAATGAAACCTGATAATCGTTTTGATTGCATCTGACAATGAATAAGCTTTTGGATTCTTACCGTACTTCTCGTTGACAAATTTCGAAATATCATTTTTAAGCTCCATCCAAGCAGTGTTTCTTGCTTTGACTGGTGCTAGGCTTTTGGCGGCAATGGCTGCGTTTACCTCTGATTCGACCATTTCGTGCAACTGTTCTGGCGTAACTTCCATTACTTACTCACCTCCTTAGGTTCTAATAAGTCATCCACAGTTACACCCATTGCTTTTGCAAGTAAATTCAGTGTTACAGCATCAGGATGCTTTGTTCGGTTCTCAAGAGTATTTACAGTACTCTGTGATACACCCGCAGCATCAGCTAGCTTTGCTTGTGTCCAACCAAGCTTGGAACGATTTTTTTTAATTTCTAAGCCAATCATGTTTTCATCTCCTTAGAGTTAACGCATTTGCGTAACTATGCTTTTATTATAACGCCATTGCGTAAATTGTCAACGCAATAGCGTAACTTTTTTAAATGAATTTGTTTTACGATTAACGCAAACACGTTTGGAGGATCTTTTATGACTGAATCAGAATTAATAATTCAACGCTTGTATGATCTTATGCGCGAGCGTAATTTAACCGTTAATCGTTTGGCCACATTAGCAGGAGTTACTCAATCAACGGTGAGTTCTTTCATTTACCGGCAGAGTGTTCCAAAAGTAGATCTATTGCATTCACTTTGTTCTGCCCTCGGCATCAGCGTCCACGACTTCTTCGACTTCCCGCCTTACAACGAGGTGGAAAAATAATGCAGTTAAAACAAGATTGTGTACGCTATGTCTTACTATCGTTAGAAGAGCAAAAATTTAATATGATAATATTTGGGGCAAATGATACGGACATCGCAACTAAATTAGCAGATGATCGGTTTAGCACCGATGATATTCGTTACACTTTGTTTGAACTTTTTTCAGGGGGATTTATAACTGCTGAAATAACAAATTTTAAAAATGATTACCTCTTACGAGTGACATCCATTACTTGGTCTGGCCATGAATTGCTTGATGACATCAGAGATACTGAAGTGTGGCGCAAAACTAAAGATGTAACATCTTCCTTTAGCTCTATTTCCGTAAGTATCCTGAAGAATGTCGCAACAGCTGTTATCACAGGGATAATCAAGCAAAAAACAGGTTTGCCACTTTAAACTTCAAACTCCTGTCCGTTTATTAATATGAATAGTGGCTTTTTACCAATTCGTTCATCTCTATCACGAATTAGTTGTTCAGCATTTTGTGATAAGAGACAACCACTTGTAGCACCAACGATTACTCGTATTCCAAATGGATTTTTGAAGTAAACTGGGTATGAAATTTCTTGTTTCATTTTGCCGCCTCCTTTCGCTGCCCCCCTGCGATATAATGATCGCAAGGAGGTGATAATTATGGCTATTATGACAATCGCAAAGCTTCATTGTTATCAGTGTGATCATGATTTCCCATTAAACATGTATCAACCAATCACAAAAATCAGTTGTCCGTACTGTGATACAGACGTTGATGGATCAATGATTGAACCTATTCGTAATGCTTGGGCACAAGTTTCCGGCTTAAACCAGGCATTCCACAAACATGAAATGGAATCAGAAGAACCACGTTTTAGTCTCAATATTCATGATGAAGAAGTTCATCTTGAAATTGATGATATTGACAATGAAACTGAATAATTGATTCTAGTTGCCGAGGGTGCATATTAAATTGCTCCTCGACTTTTTGTACAGCAACAAGAACACTATCTAAATCATTTGGGTATGCTACCTCTCGTGCGAACTTGCAAGCTTCCGCATACTTATTTACTGAAGAACCTTTATATTTTTTCTCACTCATTTTGCCGCCTCCTTTGGTTTTGTATAACTTTTGTCAACATTAGGAATAAAAAAAATATCCGTCACTTCAACTCCCAGCTTGTCAGCAATCTTTTTCGCTGTCCTTTTACCAACTGGTTTCTTCCCATTGATAATTGAAGACATATAACTAGGGCCAATGTTAACACGGCTTGACAATGATTTCTGAGTATATCCATGCCATGCCAATAAAACATCGATTTTCTTTTTGCCAACTACATATAGCTGAACCATCCGATTACCTCCTTTCTTAACTTACATTTATATAATACCATCCGTAAAACTTTTGTCAACGATTTTTATATAAAAGTTTTACAAATCATTTAAGTATTTTTGACTTTTGTTATACTAAAATCATTAGGAGGACTGATATGAATGGATTCAATAACACCGGAAGAGTTCGGAAACTCATTGAAAGATTTTTCATTGCGACAAGTCTCACAACAATCTAAAACCGATGGTAAACCTGCAATTTCACCATCTTATTGGTCACTTGTTGAACGTGGGGAAAGGAACATACCTAAAGTAGATACTTTGGTTCGCATGGCTAAAGGGCTGAGAATTACGCGAGAAGAAATTCTTAATCTTGCTGGCCTATCTTCTGCAAACAACAGCATAAATAGTCAATCCTCTGATAATAAAAAACATTACTACGATCTAACGGAAAAAGATGAAAAAAGTATCGATAAGGAACTTGAAGATATGATGAACGGGCTCGACTCCAAACATTCTTTATCATTTTTCCAAAATGGGCAAGAGCTATCCGATCAGGACAAAGAACTGCTCAAAGCGTCCATGCGCCAAACATTAGAATTATCCAAACAATTAGCAAAAAGAAAATTCACTCCTAAAAAGTATCGTAATGGAGAGGAATAATAGGAGCTGGTTATATGGAACGGTGGATTGAAGAAGATATTGACCACTTAACCAACAAGTTTGGGATTCAAAGTGCTTTTGATTTGGCGCGTGACTTGGGCATTAACGTGCAATTCAATAACCTTGGTAGCAATATTTACGGCTACAATAATAACTCGCATCGAATCCCAATGATTGTCATTAACAACACAATTGATGAACGAACTCAAGATGGTGTTTGCTATCATGAAATTTTTCATATACGGCATCACAAGGGATTTAACACTCAGTTTTTTGCGGTAAATACGACAAGCTTTCTATCCGATGACAACGAAACAGAGGCTAATAAGTTTATGCTGGCCATGTTGAAAGAGGAATATGGTTGGAGCAAACAAGAAGATGTTTTAGACTTCTTAGATTTTTTCAAGCTACCACACGAACTGGCTTCGTTATTTTAATTAGCTTTTGTTAGCATGGGAAACTAGCAAAGAGTTCAGATGTTTTATTTTAGATATACGAATGGGATTTTATTGGGGAATAAAGATATTTGGAGGAGTTTCAATTGAAAAGAGTGCTAGTTTTAGGAGTTGCAATGCTATCCTTGTTTTTAGTCGGGTGTTCCAATAATAGTAAAAACAATAATCGCACTAAAGACACAGCTCGTGCAGAAATGGATGTTGAAGCAATATTTGAAAACAAGCAACATAAAGATCTAATTGATAATACCCAACGATCAGACATTGATACGGTCAAAGAGGAAGTTGATAAGCTGCCGACATCAACGCATAAGAGAACGCTCATTAAAGAAATTAATCATGCCTATACCCTGCTGCCACGACTTAAAAAACACGAAAAATCAGAAAGCATTTCTGAATCTGTCAAAGCAGTTCAAGCATCGAAAAAAGCAGCTTCGATTAAAGAGGCAAAAAAAGAATATTCACGCAATGCGTCTAATCCTGACGCGTATAACGGATCTACCCCTGAGGAAAGTTCTACATCTACTTCATCTGCAACAAAAGAATCGAGCTCTAGCAGTTCGACCGCAACTACTAAGGTTAGTTCCGAAGATAAGGCGGCTTTGAACAAAGCAGAAGCTTATGCTTCCAGAATGGACATGTCAAAACAAGGTGTATATGAGCAACTCACCTCATCTGCTGGTGAAGGCTTCTCCTCAGAGGCTGCACAGTATGCTGTCAATCATCTGACCGATGTCGACTGGAATGCTAATGCTCTTGCAAAAGCGAAGGACTACCAAAGTAAAATGTCCATGTCACACAGTGCAATTCTTGACCAATTAACATCGTCAGCTGGTGAACAATTTACTCAGTCACAAGCTCAGTACGCTGTGGATCACTTACCAAAATAATGTTCCCAAGGCCCTCGTCGGGGCTTTCACGCGAGCGTAGTTCAACGGTAGAACAATTATTTGCACACTTCTCATAGGTCTCACATCCTATATTGATGTAGGTTCGACTCCTGCCGCTCGCATTGTACGTTAATAGCAAATAATTATGGAGGCAGCTATGAATATTGATATCACAAAACTATTAGATTGGGGATTGATAGTACTATCTCTTTACTTAGTTGTGGATACACTTCTGCAAACAAATCATAACAACCCCTACAACATGTTTATAATAACCCTCAAATTAATAGTTGCCATCATCGTGGGATTGTTTGGTATGTACACAACTTTTTACAACATCTATTGAAACTTCTGTTAACATGCGAGCGTAGTTCAACGGTAGAACAATGTTCCAAGTCTTGAAGCCCATTCTTTCTTGGAGTACTATGCAGGTCCGACTCCTGCCGCTCGCGTTTAAATTTTTGAATATAAAACTTAACAATTATTGGAGATGGTTAGATCGATGAATTTCAATTGGAAATATGCTCTTGTGAATAATATTGACTTTTACCCATTTTTCATAGTGCTGGCATTGGAGGAAACATATCCAAAATCAATATTTGCAGATTCACTATGGATATTGCCAGTTATCTTTATATTTTCATTAATAGCCCATTTTACTCTATATAAACCAGCTATTAAAAGTAATCCTTCACTTGATCAGAAACATTACACTTCAAGCCTAGTCTCGTGGCTGATAATGATCGTAGGAGTTATTGGAATTATATTTGCTGTTTTCTACTATCATTTCCATTCTCCTTTAATCTGGATTGCTTTTTTGGTATTAGTTCTTTTACGGGATGCATTCGCTAATAGCGACCTATAAGGACTAAAAAGCACATCCCAACCGGTCAAAGTTTGAGATGTGCTTTTTAAGGAGGTGATAGTAATGAGCGATAAGCCAACAAAATTTATAAAACCAGTAGTACCAAAGCCTGGCCAGAGAAACAGTCCAAACAGAACCGCACCAGTACCACATGGAACCTCAGCGCCCAGTGTTAAGCCCAAAAAATAATTATTATTTTTTTAAATAAAAGATATAGTACTTTAATTTACTTTTGTTATCTATATAGACTCGTGGATAATCTTCCATTCGGATAGATGAATAGTTTTTATTCATTAATTCAATGACTTCATCCTCTGAAAATGTACTTTGTTCCATTTTTTCCTCAGGTGTTAATAACAGTTGATGTTCTAAATCAAGTGATTCAGAATAATGTTCTAAAAACCCAGATGATATATATTGATGATTGAAATCAAAAATGTAAACCATCATATAACCATGATGTTCAAAAGCATACTCATGTGGTGTCTTGGTAGAAATCATTGATAAATTTTCATTACTCCGACTTTTGTTTAATAGTATTTCAACCCTATTAAATAAAAATCGAAGTAACAAAAATGTTATTAATATACTAGTTACTACAGTAATTAGTACGGTAAAAACTACATTCCAAATATTTGGATTGTTTGCTATCACATTAATAATAATTGTATAGATTAGAAAGTTCATTATTGAAAATAAGATACACCATGCTGACCGGTCTTCTTTACTAGAGTAAGAAGACAACGTACCTTGATTTACCAATAAATTATAATTTAAGAATCCTAACGTTCCAGATAAAACAATGCTTATAACGAGTGACTGGTAGTTCATTATTATTCACCTTCGCTTGAAATTAATGAATTTTGTTCACCTATTATAACACAAAAAGCACATCCCCTCCCGCCAAGAAGTAAGATGTGCTACCAATAAAAGCCAGTGGATTACTCCGCTCTTTTTACATACATAATATTATCACAACTAAGGAGGTGATGTCTGCAAGTCCTTAAAATTCTACCCGCCTAGGTGAAATTTAAGGAGGAAATTCAAATGGCAAGTATTAAAAAGAAAAATGGCAAATGGGCCGTTCGCGTTAGTTACTATGATGAATTTGGCAAACGGCACTTTAAAAACAAGAGTGGCTTTTCTCGTAAAAAAGAAGCTGAACAGTGGGCAACTAAATTGGAACAAGCTAAATTTGACCAATCCATAGGAAAATCCGATACAACGACAGTCTTTACAGATTACTACGAGAAATGGTTAGAAACCTATAAATTTGGCAAAGTTTCCCGAATTACAGAACAAGAATATCGATATACTCTTCGCCAAATTGCTGAGTTACTACCTAACGTTCAACTGTCGTCAATGACAAGGCTGCGTTATCAACAATTTATCAATGAATTTGTGCACGGTAATGCCAAGCAACGTGCACAGCGACAACTGACAGATAATCAACCATATCATAGCAAATCATCTGTTGAAAAATTGCATGGCCATATTCATGCTGCAATTATCGATGCCGTAGCTGATAATTTAATAAAGACCGATTTCTGCTTACATGTTGAATTAGGTGGCCACTCCGGTAAACCAGCACAACTAAAATACCTTGACGCGAAAGACATGCAAACGCTAGCTATCGAAGTCAATAAAAACATCAAGCTAATTTCTACTGGAAAATCAATGATCTATACTGGCCTACTAACTGGTATGCGAGTAGCCGAAGTTTCTGCTCTGACTTGGACTGATATCGATTGGCAAAACAAGACTATCCGTGTTAATAAGTCATGGGATTATGTTTATGGCCAAAAATTTAAGAAAACAAAAACTGAATCTAGTATTCGTACAATAACTGTAACTGACGATCTTTTAAATCATCTTAAAACACTGCATGCTTTACAGATGGCAGCTAAATTGGATAACCCAGATCATCTAGTTTTCATGAACAAGCGTGGTCGTATTCCATCCCCTGGAGCGTGTGATAACTTGCTTAAAAAATACTCCAATTCATTGGGAATTAAACGGATTAGTTTTCACGGGTTGCGGCACACCCACGCTAGTTACCTGCTCTATTGTGGCGTGAAGATGGAATACATTTCCAAACGGTTGGGCCATAAGAACAGTTCCATCACTCGTAACGTCTACGCTCATATGATTAAAGAAGACCAACAACAGGAAGACGAACGGACCTTAAAAGCACTCTCTCAGGTCAATTAATATGGTGCACTTTTGGTGCACTCACCAAAAATGATGACGCTAAAAGGCTTGATATCAATGATACGGTAGTACACTCGAAAGTCTGTACTCTCCTTATTAAAATAGTAGAGACCAGCCAGTAAAAACAAGAATCCCAACAAGCATTGATTTGTCGGGATTCTTGTTTTTTATATAATTCAAATCAAACAAGTCAATATCAACATGGTTTGCTACCTACTATACTGTTTGGAAATGGTATGGATACTACTATTACAAAATAGGTTTTAGACTTGAGCTACTCTTGCCTGCTCCAAAATTTTGGCACTCAATATCAACGCTTTCTTGAACCACCTAGAGGTTTTCTATACTATTGGTTTAGTAACATATTCTAAAGCTGCTTCTTTAATTGTTGAATGCCAATTCAAATTCATTCACATCAATGCCTTATTAAACATCGGCACTTGAAATAATCATAATGATCAACAACATCAATCAAGTAATACCATTCTAATCCACAAAAAATATCCGTCAGCCCTTGCCAACGGATACCCAATTACTTCTGTTCACGTGCGGCTTGACCAAAAACAAAGAACGAACCAAGAATACCCACGCATGATAGTAAAAATAAAATGCCATAGCACAGTACATCCCCCACTGTCACTAAAGTCTTCGGAAAACCGGCAGTTGAGACCCATAGAAAAATCACGCTTAACCAAAACCAAAATGAGCGATAAAACCGAACCGGTCGACGTATCCGCATGACGCTCCCCCCTAACTCGTGATTCCAATGAAATAACCGATTGGAATAACGCCTATTATAGGCAGTGCGCAATTAAGTACAAGCTCTGAATACTCAAATCCAACGTTTAAGCTACAATTCATAACCGATTACGTTTGTTAAGTGCCAATCCGATTAATATGCCCCCTCGCAACCTCAATCACGACGAGCCAGTTTACGAGCGATAATCATAAATCGGTCTTCAAACGTCGTGACGCGACCATTAATGGCCAGTAAGGATTGTAACTGATGTAATTTGGGAAGCATCCGTGCCACGTCAAAATGCGGAAACTCCCATGGAATCACCGTGGCATAATAGACAATTGCGCCAACATCCGTAAAACTCAGTGCCGCGTAGGCTTGCTCAGCCCGCAGAATTTCAAATCCCGCAGCCTGCATTTGAGCCATTACCGTCAACAACTGATTGTCAGGATACGCCGGTTCGTAATGCTCGTCAAAGAATCGTGACAACGCATAATTATTGGTCGCACCAACTTGCTGAGTCACAAATCGGCCCCCCGGCTTTAAAACTTCCGCAATTCGCTTCACTGGCATCGCACCATGACTATTCGTTACAATATCAAATGTCGAATTTGGTACGGCCGTCAACTGTTCGGCGGCATCTGGATATAATGTTATCCCCTTTTTAACCACCGTTTGCTTCAACAACTCAATATTTGGTTGCCACCCCTCAGTCACCGCAGTCCGCGCTGGCTGATGGTTAAAACGCCCCATCAATTCACCACCGCCCGTATCAATATCCAACCATCGATCATCGGCACTTAGATGCTCACGAACTAGGGCAGCGTAATCCCACGGTAAGTCCGCAGTCTGCCACCGGCCAGCCAGATGACTAAAGTCCCAGCCGTGCATGGATTGCTGCGCTTCTTCAAACCAACTTCTTTCTAAAGCTGTCATATTTTGCCTCCTTCGTTTCCTGTAAACCAGACCACTCATCAAAGTCTCCGCTGGCCTATTTCAATACGAATTATGCTATGATTACAATATCTTTAAAAGGAGGTTCAGTCAATGACACAATTACTGGTCACGACCACTGAAAATATTCCGGGGCACCCCTATGAAGTTATCGGTGAAGTCTTTGGGCTAACCACTCAATCTAAGAATCTGGTCCGTAACATTGGGGCAGGCTTAAAGGGCCTAGTTGGCGGCGAAATCAAGGATTACACCAAGATGCTCGAAGAGTCGCGCGATGTCGCGGTCAATCGGTTGCGCGATAATGCAAGTGCCATGGGTGCGGATGCCGTTGTGATGATGCGGTTCGACACCGGCTCCATTAGTCAGGATATGCAATCGGTTGCCGCATATGGTACCGCAGTTCGTTTTATCACCGAAGATTTGACCACTGACAATGCTTAATCTGATTCGAGACTAACGAAACCGCCTGCCGGTAATCTGGGCAAGCGGTTTTTTAGCATGGTGGCAGCTGTTTGTATAACACAATTATAATTTTCGTCACCGGCGAATGAACAGACAACCACCACAAGCAAACAGTAATCCCATGGCCGTCAAATAAGCCGCTTCTGGGCTCACGATATTATCCAACAAGACCAATCCAACACTGCCGATTGGAATCGAAATCGTCGCTAATGAATTTATGATGCCGCCTAAGCTCCCAACGATACTTTGATCGGCCACTTTCAATAAACTCGCCATCAATTTAGGATTTGCTTGTCCCATACAAAATCCCCCAATCATCATGATTGTAACCACTACCCAATAGTTTTGCCAAAACAACAGATTAATAAATAAACCCTCAAACGCCACGACGGTAGTTAACATGACACCACGAAACGTCCACCTCTGAAAGTAACCTGTATGTAACAAATTCCCTGCAACCGAGCCAAATACGTCAGCAGTATTCATCACAAGAATTGCGACTCCGAATGAAAATGGTAACTGCGTCGCCCGGTGAATCAGGTATAAATTCAATAGTGCATCGACGCTTGCACCCACCGCATTCAAGAACAAGACGCTCCCCAATAGCGCCAAGACGTTCATGTGCACCCCCGCTTCCATTGCTTGTCGCACTTGTCGTAGCAGTTGACGAAATGTCGACGTCACGGTGACAGTTGCGGAAGGTAATTTTAGCGTTTCATACCCAGACAGCAGCACCAGACCGGCAATCAAGAACGTGATTGCATTCAAATATCCCGCGAGACGATAATCGCCCGTTGCGGCCAATAGACTGACACCCAACGCTTGGCCCATCGTCTGCATTAACACTCCGATGCCTTGGTTGATCCCTAAGGCCTCTTCTTGTAACTCAGACGCGACTTTAGCTTGTAATAATGGCATTCGGAGGCTGCCACTCAACATCCCCAACACGTCTGAGCACAAATTGATGACAATAATAATCAACAGCAACCCGACCTGTTTTTCAGTAATAAGTTGCGCTAACACGAGATATAATGCCGCTTGAACAAATTTCAAACCTGCTAACCACCCCCGCTTATTGGTTTGCGAGTCTGCCAATCGACCAGTAAGCATACCAAAAATACCAGGAAGCACAGTAGCCACCGAAACTAGCGAAACCATCAAATTTGCTTGTGCAAACGTTCGCGCGTACGTTAATAGAATAATGTTAAATAGGCTGGTACCAATTGTCACAAAAAGATCAGCTACTGTTAACGTGACAAACGCTCGATTACGGCCTAGATTTTTCATAACGCCACTTCCAATTTAATATTATTTATCGCTTAAATAAATTTAAATGATAAAGCAACTTTAATCGTTTGATTTCTATTTGTCAAATGGTTAAGCTAGTATTGAGGTGAAAAATATGCCCAAAAACACACTGGCTCAGTTTGCAAAGTTAATGGTCGATCCCAAGGTGGCCGCTATCTTAAAGGCCACCAAATCTAAAACTGGTTTAACAACTAAGCAAATTTCAGCCCAAACTAAAATTCCCAACAATCAGTTGTACTACACCATCAATAAAATGCAGGATGCCGACTTATTAACCATCGTTAATCAAGTTCAGGTTAAAAATCTAACTGAAAACTACTATTCCAGTGCCCACCTCTCCCATGAGACGCCACAGGAATTAGCAGATCTTGATGGTCTCGATACTGATCTGACTGACATCTCCGGTACGTGGACTCAAGCCCATGTCCAACAAGTTTTACAATGGATCATGCTATTGAACCACGACTTTACCGAAGCCTACCAGGAAGAGATGACCCGCAAGCAACCTGACAAGTCAGCCATTTTTTTCAGTAACGCGATCCTAAACCTTTCAGCGGCAGGCGAGCACCAGTTGCGCTTAGATTTGATCAAATTGCTTGGCGATGCTGAAAAGAATGATCCTGATCCTCAGTCAACGGACAAGCGTCAGGTTAAACTACTCATTGAAAAGTGGCAATAATTAGAATATGCAATTGTTAGTCTTTTTGGCTTGGCTACCAAAGAATCACTGACTATCCAAGCTAACTAACGACCAAAACAAGGGTTAGCAAAAAAGCTCCGAATGACTAATAAATCGTCATTCGGAGCTTTTAATATTGGCTTTAAAATTGCATCAAGCTCAACATATCATAATCTTTAATCTTATCGCGGCCGTGCAACTCTTTGAGTTCGACCAAGAAAGCCGTCCCAACCACGTTACCGCCTAATTCTTCAACCATTTGAATCGTTGCTGAGATGGTCCCACCAGTTGCTAATAAATCATCAGTAACTAGCACATTTTGTCCCGGCTTGATTGCATCTTTATGCAAATAAAGTGCAGACTGCCCGTATTCCAAATCATAAGTTGCTTTGACCGTTTCGCGTGGTAACTTACCCTTCTTACGAGCAGGTGCAAAACCAACGCCTAATTCATAGGCCACTGGACAACCCACGATAAAGCCGCGTGCTTCAGGCCCGACAATCATATCAACATGTTTATCACGCGCAAATTGCACGATCTGATCAGTCGCTTCACGGTAAGCTTCCCCGTCAGCCATCAGTGGTGAAATATCGCGAAAAATGATTCCAGGTTCGGGATAGTCCGGAATACTAGCCACATACTTTTTTAAATCTAATGCCATTTGTTCTTAACAGCTCCTTCAATTCTTAACCGCAGCCTGGTTCTTCACCCATACTTGGAGCGCTGCAGATTTACTATATAAAAGCGTTTCTTCAGCAACGATTTGTTGTTCGCGCAGCTGATAACTAGGGGCGTGATGTAAATCCGCTTTTGCCGGATTCGAAACGCCATTCATGACACCATCATTTATTTTAACAAATCCGACCTCAAAAAACACCTGAATCATGAAAATAAGCAAATTTCGTTCAATATGCAGATGCTTGGCCACTAATGTTAATTGATGATGAATATCAACATCATGGTGCGCTGCGGTAAACTGGAAAAGTTTCGCAAACTGCGCGCGATTTGGCATTCCCGTTAAATAAACCGATTCTTGCCGATATAAGTAGAGCGTCAGCTGATCGAGCGCAATTGTGCTGAGTACCTGGGTCATATCCGCCAGCGTGTCAGGACAATCGACAATGAAGACCGCTTGATTAGCCGTCACGGCAGTCAGATCCGTTTTCGTATCCCCCACCCATACGGCTTGCGCTTGGGAACCTAAATACTGTTCAACTTTTTTCAACAGACGCTGGTGGAAAAAGAGGTAAACCCCCGGTGCTTGAAACAAATGGGCCGAAAGATGTTGCGTCCGGGCGTCGATCACCTGGGTCCCCGTCACTGCAATATCCTTAACCATGATTTGGGGCTTCGTCTGACCGTTCCAAGTATTTTCACTCAACTCACCCACTAACGTCACATCGGTGGGACTCGCCTGAATAGCCGGCAAGGCAGTACCCATCGAAAAACCGATAGCATCAATCGTATTGGTGCCATCACCCAGTTGTAATTTCAAGTGTTGCTGATCACTACCAATCGCGCGTGCTTGCGGAACAGTCGTTGGAACTAATTCAAACAACGGTGCCGGGTTATCCGTTCCAAAGGGGGCCAACGCTTGAATATCTGCCAGAGTTGCCAAGGTTGCCTCAGCTAATGGTAACGTGCCGTCAATTGGTAAACTGACTTGCGCATTGTCTGCTAATTGCTGACCCGCCGCCGCTTCCATCGCCTCTTTAAGCGTTGCTAACTGGTCGGCCATGACAGTTAGTCCAACCGCCATATGATGACCGCCAAAAGCCACCAATGACTCCCGAACTGGGTCGATCGCGGCAAATAAATTATACGCTTCGACGCTCCGGCCACTACCTTTGAGCCGGCCACCATCATCCTCATTTAACACTAGGGTTGGTTTGCCAGTCGTTTCGACCACGTGGCTCGCGACGATTCCCAAAACACCCTCGTGCCAACCATGCCCGGTAATAACTAAGGTTTGACGGGCCTCATTTTCCGACGTCTGTGCTTGCTCGATTGCACTGGCACTGATTGTCTTGACCAATCCTTGGCGTTTTTCATTCAATTGATTGACCTGTTTGGCCAGCGCGGTCGCCCGCTCATCGTCCAAAGTTGTCAATAATTCTACACCGCTCTGCGCCGACTGCAGACGGCCAAGTGCGTTTAGCCGAGGGGCAATACCAAACCCGATATTGGTCTCGGTCAATTTATCGGGAATCAGTCCGGCTTCTTGAATCAGTGCGGCCAAGCCTGGGCGGGTCGTCTGCTGTAAGACCTTCAGGCCGAGCGTTACCAAAGTCCGATTTTCACCAGTTAAGCTGACCAAATCAGCAACCGTTCCAATAGCAGCCAGATCTAATAGTTCCTCGGGTACTTCCTCAAGTAGCGCCGTCGCTACTTTAAACGCCACACCGGCACCAGAAAGACCACCAAATGGATAACTGCCCTCTGGATGTCGTGGATGGACAATGGCGTAAGCGTGCGGCAATTCAGTCGGTAACTCATGATGATCGGTCACCACGACATCGATGCCCTGTTCCTGCACTTGATTGATGACCGCATTTCCCGCGACACCGTTGTCCACCGTCACAAACAGCTTCGTTCCAGCCGCAATCAGCCGGTCAAAAGCGGCCTGATTAGGCCCATAACCATCCTTGAAACGATCTGGAATATAGTAATTCACGTTAGCGCCAATTTGGTCCAACGTTTCATACATAATTGACGTACTTGTTAAACCATCTGCATCATAATCACCGTAAATGGTAATTTGATCCCCGGCAATAATCGCCTCTTGAATGCGGTCAACGGCTTTTTCCATATCGTGCATGGTCGTTGGGTCCAACAATGGTTGTTGATCCGCGTGCAGGAATGGGGCGGCTTCTTTTGCCGTATTAATGCCCCGCATTATTAATAACCGGGCAACTAAGGGGGTCACGCTGGCCGCCTCAGCTAACTTATCAACATCGGCTTCATCAATGGCCGTTGTTAACCGTGGCACCCACTTTTTCTTTGCCGCTAACATGGCATCCTTCCTTTCAACAACTTACTTATCCGCTGGCGTGGTTGGTTGTTCTGCCACCGCTCGTTTTTGTTTACCTTTATTATTCAAACGCAACGTTAATTGCTTATTTTCGGCAGTCAACTTGTCAATCTTAGCCTGGGCCGCTGCTAAAGCTTCACTATGGGCTGTCCGTTCCTTAGATTCATTGACCGTCGCCATCAGTACTGCGGTAATGACACCCAAGATCAACGTCACCACAATGACCAAAATCAGTGGCCAATGAACTGCTGTAATTCCAAAATTGATTCGAACTGGTTCTACATTTAAAATTGCAAAAATAATCACTACTAGTGCAATGACTAGTGCACTCACTAACCGCCATTGATTCTTCATTAAACTCATCCCCTATTTAAAATTAAAAACCGTCCCCGTCAGCCAATCCCCGAGCTTGGGTGCCAGCTGATAACCTAAATTAGCTGCAGACATCACCCAAGGCCGATTCAGTTCGCGCCGTTGATGCCCGAGTTTGCTTACAATCAATTCAGCAAACTTAACGGGGTTCAATGCCAGCTGGTCGACCCGGTCTAAATAGTGCCCCGTGGGATCCGCAATTTTGAAAAAGTCCGTTTTAATGGGACCCGGATTGACCGTCAATACGTTGACATGAGCATCCTTGAGTTCTAAGCGCAACGCATTATCATAAGCAATAATGGCCGCCTTACTAGCCGCATAAACGGCTGATTTAGGTGTTGCGATTTTGCCAGCCATCGAGGCGATGTTGACAATTTCACCTGCATGTTGCTTGACCATCCGTTGCGCAGCCAGTTGGCTAACATACATGGTTCCCAATGTATTGACGCGCAACATTTTCGCCATCACCGGCGCATCCATGGTGATCACCGTGGTCATATCGCCAAAACCGGCAGCGTTAATGACCACATCCAATTGACCAAATAGCTCATCGATGGTCGTAAAGACGTGATCAACGTCCGCCACGTGACCCACGTCACAAGTAATCGCCACGGCCTGCCCTTTTGATAACAGACGACATTGATCAGCAACCTGTGTTAGCCGTTCTCGCCGCCGGGCGGCTAAGACGACATTGGCTCCCTGACTCGCCACAGCTAGGGCTAGTTGCTCGCCTAGTCCACTAGACGCGCCAGTAACCAAAACAGTTTTACCCACTAAGTTCGTCATTTACTTGACCTAACCTTTCTCAGGTAATGGAATATCAATTACATCAAAGTCACGAACGACTTTCGAGTGACTAAAGACTTTCTGTGCTTGTTTTTGTAGTTCCTTACTCAACTTACCCGTGTACCGAGCCGAGATATGGGTCAACAATAGCTGCTTAACACCGGCCTGTTGGGCTACCTGGGCTGCTTGGGTACTCGTTGAATGGTAATAGTTATGTGCCAACTTACCTTCATCTTTTCCGAATGTGCTCTCATGAACTAAAGCATCCGCATCCTGTGCCAAGCTGACCGCGTGCGGTGTCCGCCGAGTATCACCGAGAATCGTCACCGTCCGCCCTTTTTGTGGCGCAGCGATGTAATCTTGACCATTAATTGTCCGACCATCAGGCAACGTCACCGTTTTGCCGGCTTTTAATTGACCATAGACGGGACCACTCGGAATGTTCAGGGCTTTGAGTCGATCGGCTTGTAATTCACCCGGGTGGTCCGCTTCTTCTACCCGGTAACCAAAACAAGCGATCCGATGATCCAGAGGTTCGCAGCTTACTTTGAACGTCGCATCTTCAAAAACTGTCTCAGCCTTCGTGATTTCATGAAACTTCAATGGATATGACAAATGGGTGCCAGAGACCCGCAACGCCGTTTGAACGAAGTCGCGGACACCGACTGGCCCATAAATGGTGAGTGGTTCGTCCCCGCCTTGAAAAGAACGCGAGCTCAATAACCCCGGTAAGCCAAAGATATGATCGCCATGCAGATGGGTAATAAATATTTTTGCAATTTTGCGTGGTTTTAACGTCGTGCGTAAAATCTGGTGTTGCGTCCCTTCGCCGACATCGAACAACCAGACTTCATTTCGCTCATCTAATAGTCGTAATGCTGTGCTAGTGACATTTCGAAATTTGCCCGGTGAGCCGGCACCGGTACCTAAAAATTCTAATTGCATATTTTTGTTCGTCCTATCTATACAGTCTGCTAACTATTTTACCGAATCTAGCGGCAATACACAATTGTTAGCACTGCAAAGTCATGGCCGGTCAACACCGTGCGCTCACCGACCGCAATTCTAAAAAGCAAGCGACGTTGGGCGACTCCTCACAATTAACAGGAAGAACACGAACAACGCTGCTCATTTTATTTTAACATGTCAGGCTAAAATTATCGCACTTGGTTTCAAGATTCCACGCGCCAAGACTGCCTGCCACCGGTGTTATCTATAATCAAAAAATGCACTTTTCCGGGCAAACTGACTATGACGGGTTGTGACCGTTTTCATTCAACCCGTCATCGCCGGCAAATGAATCCTCAGTCCATCTTGCTTAACCCAATTGATTATCGTATACTTGCTTACAAATCGTCTGAACAAGAGGTAACCGTTATGCGACTCATCGACTTTAACTTATCAACCGCTGATCTACAGCAAACTTTACCACTGTATTGGGAACTAACGACTAATCAAATCTGGCCAATCCAAAGTGTTACGCTCGTCGATCACCAGCTGGTTTTAGTAGCTTCAAAAAGCGCGCTCCCACTGACACTCGACCAGTTCAATGCGCGGACGCGCCAAATCGATGGTCAAACGCAGCTCTGTATTCAAACCCCACCGCGCCCGCGCCGATTATTTGGCTATCGCTTAAGCCAGCAGCGCTTACTGTTTGGCTGAGCATCTAATCGCACGTCAGCTCAAAAACAGCGTCGTTAGTTAAAATTCTAACGGCGCTGTTTTTGGATTGTTCATTATTTTATCACTAGTCTACCTATCAGACTGTCGTAACGACAATCATCAACTAATTATGTCGTCACAAAAGTTTAGTCCATAAACTGGAAGGAGTAGTCCAAGATTTGAATCGTATCATCATTCTTGGCACCAGCTGCACGTAAGGCATCATCAACACCCATCCCACGTAATTGTCGAGCAAAGCGCATTAAACTTTCTTCATGATCTAAATTGGTCATCTTAAAGAGCCGTTCTAGCTTATCACCAGACAAGACGAACAAGCCCGGTTCTGGATTATCAATGCTAAAGTCTGCATCCGCTTCAGTCGTGTAATCACGGTGCTTCAAGTCGTCAACACCCTTGATTGGGAATTGTGGCGTCGTATCCAATAAATCAGCCGTCTTGGCTAACAAGGCTTTTAGTCCCTGTTGTGTAATCGACGATACCGGATAGACGGCTGGCGTGTTTGGCAACGTATCATCCGTCGCTAACTTCGCCTTAAAGTCTTCCAGATTAGCTTCGGCATCCGGCATATCCATCTTAGTCGCCACCACGATTTGGGGCCGCTTCAAGAGGTCAGGATCATAACTCGTCAGCTCGTGATTAATTTTGTGATAATCCTCAAACGGATCGTTTTCTTCTACACCACTCATATCAATCAGATGTAAAATAACGCGCGTCCGTTCAATATGCCGCAAGAATTGAATCCCTAAGCCGACCCCGTTAGCCGCACCTTCAATCAAACCAGGTAAATCAGCCATGACAAAGTCACGACCGTCATCCAAACGAACCATCCCGAGATTAGGCACTAAAGTTGTGAAGTGATAGGCCGCAATCTTGGGCTTAGCACTCGTGACCACTGAAAGCAGTGTCGACTTGCCAACTGAAGGAAAACCAACCAGACCAACATCGGCCAAGACTTTCAATTCCATTCGAATCGTTAATTCATCGCCGGGCTCACCATTTTCAGCAATTTCAGGAGCAGGGTTCTTAGCGCTAGCAAAATGAATATTTCCCCGACCGCCCCGGCCACCCTTGGCAACCACTAACCGCTGATCTTTATTGACGATATCGCCAATTAACTCACCAGTTTCAGCATCCGTCACCGTTGTCCCAAGTGGTACTTTGATAATTGTGTCCTTCGCGGAACGACCTGTCATCTGCTTAATCATTCCATTGCCACCAGCTGCGGCTTTGAACTTCCGCGTATAACGAAAATCCATCAGTGTCCGTAATCCTTCGTCAGCCTGCAATACGACGCTTCCGCCGCGACCACCATCACCGCCAGCGGGACCACCATTGGGAACAAACTTTTCACGGCGGAAAGCAACCATGCCGTTACCACCGTTACCGGCCTTTACATCTACTTTTACTTGATCAACAAACATGTTCTTTTCTCCCGTTTCTTCTATATTATTATCTACGAAATCCGATCGTGCGAAATTAGATACCTGACCTAGTATACAAATCTTCGGCCACTTCGTCAAAAGTTCCACGCCTAATTAGACAGATCATCTTTATTTGGATGCTAATGACGATTTGATGACAGGTTTTGGATTATTTTGACAGTTTTTGAAGGTTTTTGTTGCATTTTGACGTTTAAACAGGTATATTATTATGCGGAGGGATTTGAAAGTGCTTACAGAAGAACGTCAACAGTACATTTTAAATACGATCCGTTTCAAGGGCATTATTAAAATCAAGGACATCTGTTCTGAAACTCGTTGTTCCGAGTCCACGGCGCGCCGTGACCTCCAACAGCTAGAAGAACAGGGCGAGTTACTCCGCGTGCACGGTGGTGCGAAGTATATGAACTCACTCCAAGAGGAACCCGCGATGAATGATAAGGTTTCCCGTAACGTTAACGCCAAGGACCATATCGCGCAGCAAGCCGTTGCGAACATTCAAGTTGATGACGTCATTTATTTGGATGCTGGGACTTCAACCCTAGCCATGATTCACCATTTAAATCCGAGCTACAACTTACGTGTCGTGACTAATGGTGTTGTCCATGCTTCCGCTTTGGCAGACATGGGCATCCAAACCTACCTGCTTGGTGGCAATTTGAAAGGCACCACCAAAGCCGTGATTGGTCCCGAAGCCGTTAAATCGTTAGAGGAATACCGATTCAACAAAGTTTTTCTTGGTATCAACGGTGTCCACCCAAAATTCGGGCTCACAACGCCCGACCCCGATGAAGCGGTCGTCAAAAAAACCGCAATTCTACAAAGTGAAGAAAGCTTTATCTTAGCTGACAACACTAAGTTCGACCACGTTTCGTTTGCGCGCGTCGGTGATTTATCCAGTGCAACCATCATCACTGACCAACTCACGCCAAGCGTTGCCGAACAGTATCAACCATTAACTACGATTCAGGAGGTTCAATCATGATTTATACCATTACTGTCAATCCATCAATTGACTACGTGGTGCAACTACCCCAAATGACCCTCGGTAGTGTTAACCGGTTAGCACACACGGCGAAACTCCCTGGCGGTAAAGGCATCAATGTATCGCAGATTCTGAACGACCTAGACCAACCCAACAAGGCCCTCGGCTTTATCGGTGGGTTTACCGGCACGTTTATCAGTGATGCTTTAAAAGCCAAGGGCCTAGATTGTCACTTCACACCGATTGCCGATGACACCCGGATCAACGTGAAGATTCACGCTGAAGAAGAGACCGAATTAAACGGTGCTGGCCCGGACATCACCGCCAAAGAAATCGAAGCCTTCTACACCGAATTGGCCAATTTAACGCCGAATGACGTGGTCGTCATGTCTGGTAGTTTAGCGCCTAGTTTACCAGATAGCTTCTACTACGATATTATTCAGAAGGTCGAAGCTGCTGGTGCTAACTTTGTCATCGACACGACCGGTGAAGCTTTGAAGAAAACTTTACCCAGCCACCCCCTCGTTGTGAAGCCTAATAACCACGAACTTGCTGATTACTACCACACGACGTTTAATAGCCAGGCTGATATCATTGCAGCGGGCCAACGGATGCTAGCTGCAGGTGCACAACACGTGCTGATTTCAATGGCCGGCGATGGTGGCCTCCTAATCACCAAGGATGCGGTCTACTTTAGTCCCGCACCAAAGGGCCAGATAATCAACTCAGTTGGTGCCGGTGATTCAATGATTGGTGGCTTTGTCGGCACGTTCGCCAAAACACACGATGCTGTTGAAAGCTTCCGCTACGGCTTAGCTTGTGGCTCCGCAACCGCCTTCTCAGAAGACATTGCGACCCGCGCCAAGATCGATGAAATTTTGCCACTCATTAACATTGAAAAACTCGCTCACTAAAGAAAGGACTGTTAACTAAACATGGATATCCGCGATTTATTACTAAAAGATGTCATGATCATGGACATGCACGCCACGACCAAGGACGAAGCGATTGATGAGTTAGTTCATAAATATGCCGAACAAGGTATCATCAATGATGAGGCCCTCTACAAGCAAGACATCATCAAACGGGAAGCCGAATCAACTACCGGGATTGGCGACGGGATTGCTATGCCCCATGCCAAAGATAAGGCTGTTAACCGGGCAACCGTGATGTTTGCTAAGAGTAAGGCCGGCGTTGACTTCAACGCGTTAGATGGTCAACCCGTTCATCTTTTCTTCATGATTGCTGCTCCTGAAGGTGCCAACAACACCCATTTAGCCGCCCTCGCCGCCCTCTCAAGCTTATTGATTGATCCTGAATTGGTCGCTAAACTTAAGAATGCACAGTCACCTGAAGAAGTTCAACAACTCTTCGGTGATGCCCAGGCTGCTAAGGAAGAAAAGGAAGCCAAAGATGCAGCTGCCAAGGCCGAAAAAGAAGCCGCAGCTGCCAGCACCACCACTGACGAAAAACGTCCCTATTTAGTTGGGGTTACCGCCTGTCCAAACGGAATCGCCCATACTTACATGGCCGAAGCAGCCTTGATCAAAGCCGGTGAAGCGGCCGGTGTTGACATCAAAATCGAAACGAATGGTTCTGAAGGTGTTAAGCACTTATTGACTGCCGATGAAATCGCTCGTGCCGACGGTGTTGTGATCGCCGCTGACAAAAAGGTCAAGATGGCCCGTTTTGATGGTAAGCACCTGGTTAACCGCCCCGTTACTGACGGGATCAACAAGGCCGATCAATTAGTTCAAGAAGCCTTGAGCGGTAAAGCTCCTGTCTATCACGATGCTGATGGTGGTGCTGCAGATGACGATGAAGGTGGCAGCGCTAATGGTAGTGTTTGGGGTGAAGTTTACAAAGACCTCATGAACGGAATTTCCCACATGTTGCCATTCGTTGTCGGTGGTGGGATCTTAATGGCCCTCTCCTTCATTATTGAGCAATTCGTTGGTAGTAAGAGCTTAGCCTTTACCTTCTTCAACCAAGCTGGTAACATGGCTTTCGCCTTCATGGTACCTGTTTTAGCCGGTTACATCGCCGAATCAATTGGTGATCGTCCTGCTTTGATGCCCGGGTTCGTTGGTGGGTTCATGGCCACGGTATACACTGGCGCTTACGGTGGTGTTTACACGGCCTCCATTACCGCCAATGCTAAGAGTCCCGCTGGTTTCTTAGGTGGTTTAGCCGCTGGTTTCTTAGCCGGTTATATTACTGTTTGGATGAAGAAGTGGACCAAGAACATGCCACAATCCTTAGACGGGATGAAGCCAATGCTGATCTTCCCAATTCTGGGCTTATTGATTATTGCTGCGCTAATGTTCTTCGTTGTTAACCCAATCTTCTCAGTTATCAACGCCTGGATTACCCACTTCCTAAACTCAATGGGTACTGGTAATGCCGTTCTCCTCGGGCTTGTCCTCGGTGGTATGATGTCGATCGATATGGGTGGTCCTTTCAACAAGGCCGCTTACGTCTTCGCAACTGGTGCCTTTACCGCAACTGGACATGGGAACTTAATGGCCGCTGTTATGGCTGGTGGGATGGTTCCACCATTGGCAACTGCGATTGCCACTGCCTTCTGGCCAAAGAAATTTACGGATGACGAACGTAAAGCTGGTATCTCTAACTGGTTACTTGGTATTTCCTTCATTACTGAAGGTGCCATTCCATTCGCCACAGCTGACCCATTGCACGTTATCGGTTCAAGTGTGATTGGTGCTGCCATCGCCGGTGGCTTAACTCAACTTTGGGGCGTTGCCGTCCCTGCTCCTCATGGTGGCCTCTGGGTCTCATTACTCGCCACGAATATCTGGGGCTACATCGGTGCCACAATTATCGGTGCCGTTATCGCTGGGGTTATCCTTGGTCTCTGGAAACCAGCTAAAGCTTCTAAATAATGTGATATCTAAAAAGACGATCAAATTGATCGTCTTTTTTTGTTTTCAAAATTAACGAATCAGCCGTCTAACCCCGCAATAAAACGGGTATAATGAAAGTAATATACTGATTATGTTAACGAGAATCGAGACGAGTTTGATGAAACTACGAAAATCTATCTTTGGCATCAGCTGTGTATTATTCGGTATGATGCTGCTTTCCGGTTGCCAAAAACAAACTAAAATGACCCTGCCCCCTGTCAGTCACAAGACCTTAACAGCGATGGTGATCAGTGATGACCATGTCATTGCGCCCAGGCTGCATGATAATGGTAAGGCTTTCACGCAGTACGCGGCTAACGATGCCGGTGCGGATTTAAAATACAGCGCGACGATTTTTCGCGCTTTTATTGCTAAGGCGTTAATCACCAAGCCTGACGTTGTGCTCATCAGTGGCGATATTACTAACAACGGTGAAAAAGCCAGTCACGAGTACGTTGCCAAGCAGCTTCGCCGACTGACTGCTAAGCACATCCGCGTCTACGTCGTCCCCGGTAATCACGACTTGAACAACCCCATCGCCCGTCGCTTCAAAGGAAAGCATCAATATAGCACCGAGGCGACTAGCCCGACCCAGTTCAAGAAGATCTATCATCAGGCCGGCTACGGCCAAGCCAGTGAAACTGACCCAAGCTCATTGGGATATTTGGTAAAACCTAGTAAACACACTTGGTTTTTAATGCTAAACTCCGCCATTTATAAAAGTAATTATCAACAAGGTAATTCAACGGTCGGTGGTGGCCTGACCGATGGGACCTTACAATGGCTTACTAAAGTCGGTAAGCAAGCAAAACAAGCCCATGCGACTCTCATTCCCGTCCTACATCACAATACAATGGACCACACGGTGATTCATCAGGACTATACAATCGGTTATGCCGAAGATGTCCGTAAGGCCTTTACCACTGCGGGTATCAAGTTATCGCTCAGCGGCCATATTCATGCTCAAAATATCAAGTCTACCAAAGTCAAGAACCAGTCACTGACTGATATTGCCAGTGGCGCCCTGATACTGGGATCTCACTATTACGGTACGCTTAAGATCAACCAGAGTAACGGGACGGCCACGTACCACGCGACCCCGTTAAACGTGAGTGCTTACATCAAGCACCACCGTGGTAATAAAGCGATGCGCGCCTATCAAAAGTACGATCATGACGTGTTATATGCGGCTGGCTATAACGCAGCACTGAGTCAGTTATATGAGGACCGTGACGAAACGCAACTATCAAGCGCTAAAGTTAATCAGCTAGCCCGCGGCATGGCGGCCGCCAATATCGCGCTCTTTCGGGGCACCCCAGTCAAAAATAGCGCCGCTATTCAAGCTTGGCAACAAATGCCCCACAATACAAGTTTGCGCGGCTTCGTGTTAGCCACCAAGAAACTACACGGCAACGTGACGTGGTCTGGGTCCGTACAATAACCACTTTATAAACTAAAGACGACAGCGAATTTTCAGGCTGTCGTCTTTTTGATTAGTCACTACTTATAGCTGGTCAGTCACACCGGCACCACCCTACTTCGATTCGGCTAGATTGGTTTTCGCACACGTAGCATTTGGTTAACAATGGTCATTAAATAATCACGCTTGCTAAATCCGACGACGGCCGTTATCAAAATCAATAGATAACGGAGTACAACACTGTGATAGCCTCCTAAAAATAGAAAGCCAACCGCCAAAAAAGTGAGCGTAATCAGCCCCAGTATCTTGCGATCATATGGAAGCGTGCCAAGTTTTTCGCGACAGATTCGATTCATAAACCAATAATGAACAACCGCATACATCACATAGCAAATTAATGTTGTATATCCCGCCACCTCGTATCCTAAAATTGGAATCAACCAATAATTTAGCGCCACATTCAATACTGCGCCAATAACACTGGCAATCATGATTAAAGATGTTCGTTCATAATAGAACTCAAACTTTGCAAATAAATCAAAAGCAAAAATAAAAAAGACGCTCATTGCGATTGGTGGAACGATCCAGGTCGCCTTAGCATACGCTCGTGGTGCGAATATCGAAACGATTTCGGGCGCAAATGCAATCAATAGCAGGTTGACAACCGCAATTAAAACTAAGGCACCGTAAGCGACACCCGCAATATCGGCCACCCGTCGATCCTTGATTTTTTGATATATCCACGGACTCAGCGTTTGCGACAATGCAACGTTAAATAAAATCATGATTTGTGAAAGTGAGTACGCCAAACTATAAATGCCCGCACTTTTCGTATTTACCATGTTCGCAATCATAATCCGGTCAGCACTACTCAGAACGATTTGTGAAAGATAATGTGGGGCCAACGGGATGTTGAACATTAATGCGTGACGCCAAAAATAGCGCGAGAAAAACGTTTTGCCACGATACATTTGCACAAAAAACAAGCCCGTATAGCCTACCAGTTCCACTAATGCTAGCCCTAAAAATCGAGCTGTCACTTTATCATTCGCATACACAACGAGCAATACGCCCACTACTGGTTTGGCGATTGCGACCAGCAAAGTCACCACCACCAATGATTTGTATTGCAAGGCGACCCGTCGCTCACCGGCCCAAAAATTAAAAACTGACGAGGTCCATACCATCAGAAGCATCGCCAGCATCTGCGTCGTCGTTAAAGAAAAAACGTTATTCCAAAAATCACGAAAGCCAAGATAAATTAGCGTCCATGTTAACACCAATACAACCGTTAATCCTTGTAACGCGGCCGAATATCGACGCCGATCGTGGCTGAACTTGATAAGTCCTTGGGTATAAACGCCGTAGCACAGATTTAGCGAGACGATGATGGTGACGATGGTCAACCAGGAATACAGCACGTTAAATTGACCATACTCGGAAGCAGACATTATCCTGGTAAAAATCGGTGTTGCGATTATTGAAATACTCTTTTCAAAAAAAGCACAGACTAAGAACCAAAGTGAGGCCTTAACTTGCTTTGGCAAATGCCGATATTTATTTCTAATACTGACTAACATAAATTCCTTTCTCATAGATCTGAACTGAGCATCACATCCCGTGCTTACTAATAACAAATCTCATAAGCACCGCACACGTTCAATCACTTGGTTGTTGTCGATACCGGCGCCCATTTACCGACCAAATCGTTCTTAAACGTAAATAGTTGATCACATAGTAACAATTATCTGGGGATGTCACCATTGCGCGGACTAACGCAGCCAGGGCCTGCCCAAGTTTTCGTTTGCGCATACTGGCCATCGCCATCGTAAAATATTTTTGCCCACGATTAAACGTACTTTGGGCACGGACGTCATTTATTTTGTCTGTTAACGCCGACATCCCGCGGCCGAAACTGTCTGCTCCCGTCCGTTTACGTTCCGCATACAATTGTTGAATATAGCGCGATACCAGATACGTTTTCCACGCGTCGCTGGTCATACTATTACCGCGTAACCGATAGTTCAACACTCGGCGGTTAATTGACCCGATTTTGAATCCATTAGCAAGCAGCCGCAGCCAGAGATCATAGTCCTCAGCCGTTGGTAATAAACGGTAACTACCGACTTGTTGGACGGCCGTTTTCCGCATTAAAACGGTGGGATGAATAATTGTCGAACCATAGGGCAGGATTTTTTGAATTAGTGGTTCAGCCTCGGGAATGGCCGATTTTTCACCGACAACCTCATCCTGCTCATCAAAATAAGCAATATTTCCGGAAATTAAATCCAAATCGCGCGTTTTTAGCGCCTCTAATTCCACTTCGAGCCGATTAGTGACAGAAATATCATCCGCATCCATCCGCGCAATCAACTCATTACTTGCTAGCTCAATCGCCTTATTGAGACTAGCGGCCAGGCCGAGGTTTTCTGGATTGCACACTAGTTTGATCATTTCCACACGGCAATCGTAATCCATTAACAAGTCTTTTAAATCACTCCGTTCTGGATTATCCAGTACGATCACAAACTCCCTCGGCAAATAGGTTTGCTTCAAAATCGAGTCAACCGCTTGCTGGACTTGCTCAGGTCGTTCATTATATACACTCATAATTACGCTGATTGCCATTTTTTCTCCTCAATCTTCAATTCAGTTGAAAGTAAATACCCCAAGAATATCATTGCCGTCAGTACCATGCCGCTGCGCGCAACCTCACCTTTATAATTTGCGATTAGTAGAACTACGCCAAAGGCTAGAAAGATTTTACTATCACGAACAACCTTTCCAGACTTTTTGTGGCAAGCTGCCAACGAGGCTATAATCGTACCGTACAGTAGCACCATGTAAATGATGCCGCCCATAAATAAGTCATTAATAAAGCCAATGTCGGACGTTCCGAACCAAATATTGCTGGCATTGCCACCATATACGCGAACGCCATAACCAAACACCCAGTCTAAAAGCTGACTCGGAAACATCAAGAACGAGCCCGTCAGTTGTTCGTAATTGCCCTGCTTACTACCTTCAAAGACGAGTGCAAACGTATCTTCGAAGCCACTGACGATCCAGATATACGTATCAGGTTGGATGGATTGCAAAAACGCTAAACCCAATATGATAAAGGTCACACTCAATATGATAATCAACACAACTTGAAACAGCCCTCGAACACTGGACAGCATCCGTTTGACCAGCATCAAAGCAAAACCAAAAGCCAGCGTGATCAAGCCGGTTCGGCCGTTTAATACGATAATAAAGACACAAAATGGTAGGAACCAATAATACTTTTTGCCATGGTTCATTCCCAGATATATCGCAACTAGCCCCATCAAACTATGATAGATTGGAGTAAAAAATGTGTAATCACTGCTGATTCCATACAAACGTTCACCATAAATAAACTGATTCTGAATAATACCAGTGGCTGTTTTTGCTAAAATTGCAGCGCGAATACCCGAACTTGCCAGCATGACCAAAGCAAATAAGCATTGAACGACCACCATCCATAGCATCCAGGTCAAGACCGTTTCGCTTGTCACGTTAAAATACTTACGAAGAACTTCTAGCCATAACACCAAGGCAACGACGTTCAAAATAATCACAATATTTTGAAACACCCGGGGGTCATTTCCTGCCAACTTTGCCCTGAACGCAAAGTAAATCACTGATAGCATCACACCAATCACAAAAATGTGCAGCCGATTAATAGCAATCGATAAGTCCTTTGGCGACAATAGCAAGACGCAACCACCAGTAATACCCAGTGTAACAATCAGGGGCACATAACTACTGCTCCAAAAGTTGGGTTGGTAAATCAGGTAAAATCCGGCAATCAATAGTCCTAGTCTTAAGAATGGCCCACCAATCTGACGATTTACTGCAGTCATCGTTCCATTACTCCTTTATAAACTTGCTGGATTCGCTGAATGAATTGCCTTTGTTCATAGTCACTAAAATCGACCGCTGCTATTTTAGCCTTGGTTTCCTGATAAAATTTCCCATCCGAAAAGAGACGTGTCAGTACTGCCAATAATTCAGCATCACTCGCATAAACCAGGCCATTTACCCTTGCGGCCGTTTGAGAGATGCCCCCAATGCGGGGGGCAAACGGAATCGCACCCAATAAGGCTGCCTCGACCATGGTCAATCCAAACGCGTCTGATTTGGACGTCGACAGCACAACTTTGGCATGCCGCATGTATTTGTAAGGGTTACTTTTAAAACCAAGCCAGCGTATTTGCGGGGTGGCTGCAATCTGTTTAGCGATGGGTGTACTCAGGCTACCATCGCCGACAATCCCAATCTTTAGTTCAGGAATATCATCCAATAATTTATGTGCAATTCTCACAAATCTTGCCGGATCTTTGACATCTTCCAACCGTCCCACGAACAAAAGGTCAAATGCAGTGGTTGTACTGACAGTAGCCAGTTGACGTACCCGTGAGCTGTCGATTCCATTGGGAATAATCGCTGTATTGGATAAATGATTATGGAAGACATACGATTGCATGGCCCAATCTGAAACATATAAAACCCGTGAGCTCTTGTTGCCGATATATTGAAACGCCAAACTTTTCCAGTTCACACTAGTCTGCCATGCCGGAGCTTGATGGATATGGATAATAATTGGCACATGGTGAAAAAGCAGGTTGACCAAAAAACTCGCTTTGAAATCGTGTGCATGAATAATATCTGGCTGGAGTGCCAGAATAGCACGCCGAAATTTAAGAAGCTGTTTCGGTGAAAAACTTTGATACGCGATCCCGGCTGCTTGTAAGCTTTCTTGTATTGATCCTGCTTGTGAACAGTAAGTGAAATCATAGAATTCACTCAAACCCTGACTAATATTAATGACCACCTGCTCAGCACCACCTAATTTGGCGGAAAACAAGACATGAACGATTTTTGTCATCGACGTTCGCCCCTCCTAGGCCAGGCAACGCAAATAGTACGCCTGCGTTTGTTCAAGCATCTCATGCTCAGTATAATGTCGTTGATATACTTGATAGGAATTAGTCTTGACCTCAGCAATTTTTTTTGATTGATAGAGTGTCAGAATCTTTTCAGCAATCTGTTGGGTATCATTAGCGACCAAAAAGCCATTATGATCAATCAATTCCTGAATACCCCCAACATTCGATGCAATAATTGGCAGACCTTGAGCTAAAGCTTCCACTAAACTGATCGGTAGGGCTTCATAATCAGAAATCAGCACCCCGACGTCCGATTGAGAATAATATTTCTGCACATTATCCACCACCCCATAAAACCGCACTTTAGCGTCCAGGTTCAACTGGTGCGTTAACGTTTTACAGGCTTCAATCGCAGGACCGTCACCCAAAAAATGGCACACGATCGGCAGATTCTCAGGTAGGTATGTCAGTGCTTGAATCAAGAGGTCCTGCCGTTTCGGTGCGTCAAAACGTGCCGCCATCGATAATACAAAGGTCTCGGTATTGTTCACCTTTTTTGCGCTCACCAATGCGGTCACGCCATTATGAATAACCCGAGCAGGATGGGCGCTAGTAATCACACCACTTTGGACACCTAAATCATAATCAAACTGTGAGACACAGATATAAGCCGTTGTCAGGCGACTTAATGCTTTTTCAATAGTTTTCATCAATAGCTGCCGTTTCTTCCCGACACCAGGAGTAAAGCCCCAGCCATGGACCGTAAAAATGACTTTCATTGGCAATCTAATCGTGGCGAGCCTCCCAATCATACCAGCCTTCGAAGAATGCAAATGAATAATATCTGGCTGCCAATTTTTTACTAATTTCCTTAACGTGTAGATTGCTTTCAAATCACTCAGCGGTGCAATCGGATGTACCAGGCTGGCAACTCTGACAACTTGCACGTCTTGAAATTCTTTCGCGACGCTTGCACTCAGGCGTCCTTCAACGCCGTATACTAAGGCAACGGCATTGCCACGCATCACTTGCGCTTTGATCAAACTATATAGATGCGCCTGGGCCCCACCCCAAGTCGCTTGAGTAATGATGTAAACAATCTTCACTACCGCGCACCATCCCCGGAAATAATCACCCTAACCGTTCCCATCAGCATCTTGATATCAAACCAAATCGAAAAGTGCTCAATGTAATAGTTATCGTACTGACACTTGGCACCGGGTGTAATATCATAGCCACCATTGATCTGCGCATAGCCGGTAATGCCAGGAATGATTCGTAGCCGTTTCGGAAAATCAGGATAGCGTTCACTGAATTGTTCGGTTAGTTCTGGCCGTTCCGGGCGAGGTCCGACCAAACTCATATCGCCCTTCAAAACATTCCAAAATTGTGGTAACTCATCGATCCGAGTTTTGCGCATCCAGCGTCCAACCGGCGTCACCCGAGGATCATTTTTTTGTGCCCAGATCGCACCCGTCTGCGCCTCAGCGTCCTGATACATTGATCGCAGCTTAATCACGTCAAAGGTCGTCCCCATCCAACCGACTCGCGCCTGCTTGTAGAAAACGGGACCGTCAGAAGTCAACTTGATAAGTATGGCAAACACAATTACGATGGGAACGCTGAGCAGTGTGCCCAATAAGCCGACTGCTAGATCGAAACACCGCTTTAGATCCATCTTCCAGCCGGTGACCGGAACACCAATTTTGCTAATAAATTCACAGTGTTGTTCGTCAGCCACGATTGATTCATTAATCTCAACTTCGTGCATGCTCACATTCCCCTTCCCAGTACTTGGTTAATCCTCTTCTCAACGGCCCCTCTGATTCATAATTTAAGCGTGCCAACTTGCCAATACTTGCAACTGAATGATCAACTTCACCACCCCGCTGCTCGGCCCGTTTGATTTCAAGTTGTTGACCAGCAATCTCTTGATACATCTGAATAATGCCATTTAAACTAGTTTCTAAGCCATTGGCAATATTGATCACTTCATGTTGCACTTGATGTTCTGTAATCAACCATAATGCCTTGATAACATCACTTACATATACAAAATCACGGGTCTGCGTTCCATCACCGAATAATGTAAATGGTCGCTGTGTTTTCAAACAATCCGTCAAAATCGACAAAACCCCCGAATACGGTGAGCTTGGATTCTGACGCGGTCCATAAACGTTGAAGAACCGCACACAAACGGTCGGCAAATCGTACAACTCACCGTATGCCAATACAAAACGTTCAGTCGCATACTTATCAATAGCATACGGTGACACGGGTGCGACGCGCGAATCCTCGCGTTTTGGTAATTCAGGTAGATTGCCATAAACCGCCGCCGAAGAAGTGAATAGAAATTGCTTAATAGG